>Ga0210060_1000134_pt1 | contig 41683 bp, 37 predicted proteins | sample Joice_CattailNLB_FD_184871 | JGI IMG/M metagenome (GOLD analysis project Ga0210060, IMG submission 184871) | Wetland microbial communities from San Francisco Bay, California, USA, that impact long-term carbon sequestration - Joice_CattailNLB_D2... | ecosystem: Environmental > Aquatic > Marine >...
CCTGCGCGAACGTCTCCTGTGCCTCTTCCTCCGGGGGCGCGGGTTCTTCCGCGACAGGGGCGGGCTGTTCCTCCTCCTCGCGGAAGAGGGGACTTTCGATGCCCGCGGCGTCCTCTTCCGGCGTCAGGATCTGTCCGGCCGGCTCCTGCGTGAACGTCTCCTGTGCCTCTTCCTCCGGGGGCGCGGGTTCTTCCGCGACAGGGGCGGGCTGTTCCTCCTCCTCGCGGAAGAGGGGACTTTCGATGTCCGCGGCGGCCTCTTCCGGCGTCAGGATCTGTCCGGCCGGCTCCTGCGCGAACGTCTCCTGTGCCTCTTCCTCCGGGGGCGCGGGTTCTTCCGCGACAGGGGCGGGCTGTTCCTCCTCCTCGCGGAAGAGGGGACTTTCGATGCCCGCGGCGGCCTCTTCCGGCGTCAGGGTTTGTCCGGCGGTCGGCTCCTGCGTGAACGTCTCCTGTGCCTCTTCCTCCGGGAGCGCGGGTTCTTCCGCGACAGGGGCGGGCACCTGTTCGGTCTCACGCTCCCCGCCCAGAATTTTATCGAAAGCGGCGTCGACCTCGTCCTGCTTAAGGGGGGGGGGCGCCGTCTCTTCCGGGGCCGGAGACTGCGCCTGTTCGGTCTTACGCTCCCTGCCCAGAATGCTTTCGAAAGCGGTGCCGACCTCGTCCCGTGGCGGCAGGGGAGGTCTCTTTTCCGGCTCCTGGAGAACTGCCCGAAGATCGAAGTGTTCTTTCCCTACAGGTGAGGACTTTTGGGGTGGAGAGATATCGCTTTTCATTACGATGATCGACTCCCCACACTTTCGGCATCGGATGCGCGCTCCCTTCCCCTTGATCTTGGATTCATCCAATCGGAAACGCGCCTGACAAGCCTGGCACTCGATGATCATCGTTCCCCTCCGCCCCTGCTTCGTGTCCGGCGTTACTTCTACCCGACTATAATGGATTCGCGGTGACCTCTCAACCCCGATTCATCCCTTATGCCGCCTGGCTCCGAGGGCGCACAGGAGGATACCCACCTCGTACAGTGCGTAGATAGGGACCGCGACGAGGATCTGGGAAACGGCATCCGGGGGGCTTAAGACCGCTCCCAACAGGAATACGCCTACGATCGCCACCTTTCTCCCGCGGCGCAGAAGGTCCGGGGACAGAATTCCCACCCGTCCCGCGAGGAACATGACCAGTGGCAATTCAAACATCACTCCGAAAATCAGCAGAAGCCGAAGGATCAGTGAAAGCGCCTCTTTCATCGACGGCATCGCGACGATGGTTGATCCCCCGAAAGCGAGGAAGAAGGAGAATATCGACGGGGCCGCGACGAAATATCCGAACGCCATCCCGGAAAGAAGGGCCGCCGTCGAACAGGCGGAGAACAGAATAAGGACCCTTCTCTCCTTCCGGAAGAGGCCGGGGCTTATGAACTTCCATGCCTGGTAAAAGATCACGGGGCTTGCCAGAACGAATCCTCCCCAGAGCGCCAGCTTGAAATAGGTGAGAAAGGCTTCGGTGAGTTCGGTGAAGATGAGCCGGGAATCCACGGGGAGTTGCTTCGTCAGGGGGGCAAGAAGAATCTGATAGAGAGTTTCCGCGCGGGAATAGCAGAGAACGGTTCCCAGCCCCATGGCGACCAGGGAGCGGATCAGCCGCTGGCGCAGTTCATCCAGGTGCTCCGTGAGCGGCAGCCGGACCTCGGAGTCCGTTCCCGGTTCCGGCTTCATCTAGAATGGGAGGCCTTTTCCGTTCATCCCTTGGGGGGGGAAGGGGGCGGAGGAGATTCGTTCGCGGCGGACGGGGGAGGATCAATGCCTGTTGCGTCGCCGGGAGCAGGAGGGTCGGTGCCTGCCGTGTTGCCGGACGGGGGAGGGTTGGTGTCCGGTTCTTCGTTTTCCGATTCGCGGACGGCTTCGTCGATCCCCTTCCGTACCTCCTCGGACGCCTTCTTGAATTCGGCGATTCCCTTTCCGAGACTCTTGGCGAGGTCCGGGAGACGCTTCGGTCCGAAGAAGATCAGGACCACGACAAGAATGACGAGCATCTCCTGGAAACCGATTCCGAACATTTCCCGACCTCTCTTCCTTTCGGTACTAAAGATACTATACCGCGGGTCTCCGTCCAAATCCATGCTATCCGAAAGGATAACCCTCCTATCCGATCGGATGATTCTCCTCTGTGGGTATTTTTGGGGAAGGGGCGTATCCGGTTGTCTTTACTGAATATAATAAGGGAGGCACGGCTTTTGATACGTATCCCGGTGCTTCATCCCGGGAGACGCGAGTTTCGCCTTGTGCGCAAGGAGCCACGCTATTGTATATCGGTGTCGATGTCGGTTCGATCAGCGTGAAGTTCGCACTTGTCACCCTGTCTTCGGATTCCCATATCCCCGAGGCAATCCGCACCACCTTTCTCTCCTCCGAACCGGCGGCGCTTCCGGGAGAGGCTCGTGCCTATCTCCTCTCCTACGACCGCCTCCTCGGGGACCCGAACCGGAAAGTTCCCGAGCGCCTGGGAGAGTGGATCGACAGGATCGGGGCCGGGAGGATCCGGGGAGTGGCATTCACCGGGAAAAGCGGCGCGCGGCTGGCAAAGAATCTGGGAGCCCGGTACGAGAACGATTTTCGCTGTCTGGTACGGGGCGTGACCGCGGTCCGTCACGATGTGCGGACGATATTCGAGATGGGGGGAGAGAACGCGAAGGTCATCCGTCTCGACGCGGCGACCGAGGGGGGAGCGCTCCGCATCCGGGACTACGATACCAACGGAGAATGCGCCGCCGGCACGGGTTCGTTTATCGACCAGCAGGCCAACCGTATGCGGGTGGCCGTGGAGGACATCGGGGAAATGGTGGCACGGGCCGGCAGTGCGGCCCGGATCGCCGGGAGGTGCTCGGTGTTCGCCAAGAGCGACATGATCCACGCCCAGCAGAAGGGGTGTTCTCCCGAGGAGATCCTGAAAGGGTTGTGCGAGGCGGTCGCCCGCAATTTCAAAAGCAGCATCAACAAGGGAAAGGACCCTGTCCCCCGGGTGGCGCTCGTCGGGGGGCTGTTCGCCAACCAGGGGGTGGCGCACGCCGTCAGAGACGTGTTCGGGTTCTCCCCTGACGACTTGGTGCTTCCCTGGGGATACGCGCACCTTGGGGCGGTCGGGGCGGCGATGCTTGCTGCGGATGACGCGGCAACGGCGGGGAACTCGCAGGGTGAGGCGTTCGTCCTTTCTGCGAATGCCCCCGGGGAAGGGGAGTGGTCGTTCCCCTCCTGGCCCCCTCTCTCCACCGGGGATGTCGTATTCCTGAGGGACAGGGTAGCCAGTCCGCCTCCCCTCAAGGACCGGCACGAGGTCTTCCTCGGAATCGACGTGGGATCCGTGAGCACGAATTTCGCCCTTGTCGACGGGGAAGGGAATCTCATGAAGGAAATCTACGTACGCACGCAGGGACGGCCGGTGCAGGTGGTGACGGAGGGTCTCCGCGACCTGTGGGAGGAGTTCGGGGAGAGAATCCGGATTCGCGGAGTCGGTACGACGGGGTCGGGGCGGGAGCTTATCGGGGAGCTCGTGGGTGCCGATACCGTTCAGGATGAGATCACCGCCCATAAGACCGGATCCTCCTTCATCAGCCAGCGGTACTTCGGGCAGCCGGTGGACACCATCTTCGAAATCGGCGGGCAGGACTCGAAGTTCATCAGCCTGGAAAACGGCGTGGTCGTGGACTTTGCGATGAACGACGCCTGCGCCGCGGGGACGGGATCCTTCCTGGAGGAGCAGGCGGAGCGGCTCGGCATCGGGATCAAGGGGGAATTCGCGGAGATGGCCCTCTCCTCCCGGGCCCCCATCCGTATGGGAGAGCGGTGCACCGTCTTCATGGAGCAGGACCTGAACACCTACCTGAACCGGGGGGCCTCCAAGGTGGACATCGTGGCGGGGCTTGCCTACTCCGTGGTCATCAATTACCTGAACCGGGTCGTCCGGGGCCGAAAGATCGGGGAGACGATCTACTTCCAAGGGGGGACCGCGTACAACGACTCCGTTGCGGCGGCCTTCACTTTCGTCCTGGGGAAGAAGGTCATCGTCCCGCCGCACAACGGGGTCATCGGGGCGATCGGGATGGGCCTCCTCGCGCGCGACAAGATGTACGCGACGGGGGAGAGTACCCGCTTCCGCGGATTCGACATGGGGAAAGTGGACTACCGCAGGCGCGAGTTCACATGCAAGGGGTGCAGCAACTTCTGTGACATGCAGGAGATCCGGATCGACGGCACGAATACCTACTGGGGGGACAAGTGCTCCGAGAGATACCGGAAGAGCGCCCGGACAGACGTAAAGCCGGTAATCGAGGACCTTCCCGCGCGTCGGGCGGAGTGGTTCGAGTCTTTACTCCGGGAGGAGACGCAAGGTACACGCGGAATCGTCGGGTATCCCCGGGCGATGTATTTTTATGAACGGTTCCCGTTCTGGAAGACGTTCCTTTCCTGTCTCGGGTTCGGGGTGAAGGTGAGTCCGCGGACCGACAAGGCAATCGCGAGGGAAGGGTCCGAGAAGACAGTGGCCGAGCCGTGCTACCCGATCCAGGTCGCCCACGGCCACGTGGCCGCACTCCTGCGGGACCGGATCGATTTTCTGTTCGTCCCCAACGTCATCAACGCGGAAACTGTCCACACCCACACCGAGTCCCACTTCTGCCCGTGGGGGCAGACTCTCCCGTTCGTCCTCGCATCGGTTCCCGGCTGGGAGAAGGAGGTACGCCAGAAGCTCCTTTCCCCGACCGTCCGCTTCCGGGACGACGAGCGTCTCCTGGTCGAGGATCTCTTCGAGTGCTTCGGTCCGCTGGGAATCTCCCGCCGCGAAATCCGGGAGGCGACCCGGGAGGGTTGGAAAGAGCAGCGACGGTTCGGCGAGTTTCTCGCCGACCGCGGTGCGGTGGCGGTATCGGAGGTGGAGAAGGCGGGCGCCCACGCCGTCATCCTGATCGGGCGCTCCTACAATCTCTATGACCGGGACGTCAATCTCAACATCCCCGTGAAACTGCGCGACCAGTACGGCGCAAACGTGATTCCGATCGATTTCCTGCCCGTGGACGGGATCGACATCCGGGAGATTCACGACAACATGTTCTGGAACTACGGAAGGAAGATCATCGCGGCGGCGAAGTGGTGCAGGAACCGGCCGAAGTACCACATCATCTACATCACCAATTTCAAGTGTGGGCCGGACTCCTTCATACGGCATTTCATCCAGAAGGCCTCCGGTGCCCCGTACCTGACCTTGCAGTTCGACGGCCACGCCAACGACGCAGGGTACATGACCCGGTGTGAGGCATATCTCGACAGCAAGGGGGTATTGCGATGGTGGGCGGAAGCGTGAGCGGGTCGCCGCTTTCCGGCAGGACGGTGTTCTTCCCCCCGATGACCGAGGCGGGGGTGCGTGCCATTGCCGCGGCGTTTCGTTCTGTCGGGATCGAAGCCAGGCCCATGCCGCCCTCGGATGAGGAGACGCTTCTCCTGGGAGGACGATTCTCCTCGGGGGAGGAGTGCCTCCCCCAGAAGGTGACGCTGGGTGACACGCTCAAGCTTCTGGTGCATGGGGAAATCGCCCCGGGAAAGATGGCGCTCTTCATGCCGTCCTCCAACGGACCGTGCCGGTTCGGTCAGTACGGCACCTTCATGAAGATGGTTCTCGAGGAAATGGGGTACGGCGACGTCATGATCGTCTCCCCCACGTGCGCGGACGGGTACGACGGAGTGGGAGAGCATGCCGACGTACTTCTCCGCACCGCGTGGCGGGGCATGGTCAGCGGGGACCTCCTCCAGAAGCTTCTCCTCCGGATCCGCCCGTACGAGACCGAGAAAGGAGCGGCCGACCGGGCATTCGACGAAGCGGTGGAGATACTGTGCCGGGCCGTGGAGATCCCGGGGGAGAAGAAGGGGGAGAAGCTCGCCCGGATCGTCGCCGCCCTGCGGGAGGGGCGGGAGCTGTTCCGCCGCGTGCCGGCGGACTTCTCCTCGCCGCGGCCCCTTATCGGGGTCGTCGGGGAAATCTTCTGCCGGCTCAACGCCTTCAGCAACGACGATGTGGTTCGCAAGGTCGAGGAGACGGGAGGGGAATGCTGGATTTCCGACGTGACGGAGTGGATCTGGTACACCAACGCCGACCACCACAGGGACCTCAAACGGTACGGAAAAACCCTGAGTTTCGAAATGCTTGGTGCAAAGTTGAAGTGGCACTTCCAGAGGAAAGACGAACACGCCCTCCTCGAAGTATTCGGGAGCGATTTCCGCGGCTACGAGGAACCGCACGACATCCGGGAGATCATGGAGCTCGCCCGCCCTTACCTGGTGCCTGAGGGGACCCTGGGGGAGATGCTGCTGTCCGTGGGGAAGTCGGTATATCTGTACCGCAAGGGGGTGGACGGGATCCTCGACATCAACCCCTTCTCGTGCATGAACGGTATCGTTTCCGAGGCCGTGTATCCCCGCGTGTCCCGCGATTGCGAGGGACTCCCGGTCCGCGTGCTGTACTTTGACGGGACGCGCGTGGACCGCCGGTACGAGCTGGAGATCTACATGGAGCTCGTCCGGGAGTATTCCTTCCGGAAGCGGATGCAGCGCATCCTGCCGGAGGATTTCGGGGCGGACGCGGCGACCGGCGCCTAGCCCGCATTTCTCCCCAGCCTCCTGCTGCGGCGGCGGATACGGGCATGCCTGCTGCGTTGCGCTCCTTCGTGCTCCTCGACGTAGTGTCAACTACGTCTGCGGTGCCCAAAGTTCGCGCGCCTTGTATCCACGCCCGTCTCCACTTCCTCTCGACGGAGCCCGGTGAGAATTGCGGGCTACCTATTTCATGTCATAATTGTGGTCTGCACCGGGAGCGTCGATTCGCCGCGCCGGGGAGGCGCGCGGCGTAAGATGCGCCCGCATCGGAACGGCGCAGGGAGCCCAACGCCGGGAACTTGCGCGGGTCCGGCCCGCGGATAAGGCGAGGAGGCGACAAGCGGCATGAGGATCGCAGTCGTGTCGGATATCCACTCCAACGAGGATGCCCTCGACGCCGTCATCCGGGAGATCGATCGGCAGCGGGTCGACCGGGTGCTCCACCTGGGCGACCTCGTGGGGTACAACGCCGAGCCCGAGAAGTGCATCCGGTGGGCGAGGGAACATACCGCGGCGGGGGTCATGGGCAACCATGACGCTGTCGTTACGGGCAAGGCGAGCGGGGAATTCTTCCACGCGCCTGCACTGCTTGCCGCCCGGTGGTCCGCGGAGCATATCTCCCCGGAATCCCTGGCGTACCTTTCGGCGCTTCCGGAAAGCCACAGGTTTTCCGAGGAGATCCTTCTCGTCCACGGCGCTCCTTCCGACCCGGACCGCTACCTTTTCCTTCTGGAGGAAGCGGAGGAGGAGGTCGACATGCTGTCCAAGGGTTCTCCTCCCCGTGTGGTGTTCTTCGGGCACACGCATGTCCCCGTCGCTTACATCCGGAAGAAGGACGGGAGCACCGTTTCCGCTCCCCTGGAAGGGTTGCGTATCGAGGAGGGGGAGACGGCGATGCTGAACCCGGGCAGCGTCGGCCAGCCGCGCGACCGGAACCCGCACTCCTCCTTCCTGATATTCGAAACCGGCAGCGGCGAGGCCTCCTGGACCCGGGTGCCGTATGACGTGAAGTCCTGCCAGCAGAAGGTTCGCGCCGCCGGACTCCCCGGGTTTTTCGCGGCGCGCCTGGCGAACGGGACGTGAGCAGGCGCCGGTTCCGCTTCCTCCCTCATACGGCGGACCTCATGATGGAGGTCCGCGGCGAGGACCTTCCCGGGCTGTTTTCCTCTTGCGTTCTCGCTCTTTTCTCGCTCCTCGTGGACAGACGGACCGTGCGGGAGGCCGAGGCGCGATCCGCCGAGGTGACCGGCGACACCGTCGAGGAGCAATTTTTTTTCCTGCTGCGCGAGGCCTTCCAGCTGTTTGCCGCCCACACGTTTCTCGCCCGCACCGCGCATGTTACGATAGAGGGTAAGCGGGTGATGCTGACGGTTACGGGGGAGCCTCTCGATTCCTCCCGGCACACCGTCCTGAGGGAAATCAAGGCCGTGACGGCGCACGCCATGGTGGTGGAGCGCTCACCGGGGGGGTTCCTCGCCCGATTCGTTGTCGACGTGTGAGCCTTCCTTCCCCCGTTCGGGTGCGTGGCAAGACCCGCGTGGCAAGGGGGACCAGACATGCGGTTCCAGGATGTGGAAATCCGGAAATTGTCCGAAACGACCTGGGAGATTCCGCGAGGAAACGGAATGCGGGTCCCCGGGCTCATCTTCGCCTCGGAGAAGATGATGGGGGAAATCCTGGGCGACGAGGCCATCCGTCAGGTCATGAACGTGGCCCACCTCCCGGGAATCCTGAAATACAGCATCGGGATGCCGGACATCCACTGGGGCTATGGCTTCCCGATCGGGGGAGTGGCTGCGATGGATGCCCGAGAGGGAGTCGTCTCTCCCGGAGGGGTGGGGTACGACATCAACTGCGGGGTTCGGCTCCTCCGTTCCGAGTTGACCGTCGACGCGTTACGCCCGAAGTTGCGGGAACTGGTGTCCGCCTTGCACCGCGAAGTTCCCTCGGGGGTCGGATCGACGGGATTCATCCGTCTCACCCCACAGGATGAGGAGAAAGTCCTGACCGAAGGCTCCCGCTGGGCGGCTTCCCGCGGTCTTGCCTCCGCGGAGGATATCGCCTGCACCGAGAGCGGGGGGAAGCTTCCGGGTGCGGACCCCGGCGCGGTCTCCGCCGTTGCGAAAAAAAGAGGGCGGGACCAGCTGGGGACGCTCGGCTCGGGAAACCATTTTCTCGAGATCGACGAGGTCGCGGAGGTGTTCGACCAAGAAGCCGCCCGGGCGTTCGGCCTCTTCCCGGGGCAGGCGACTGTCCTCATCCATTCGGGATCCCGGGGCTTGGGATACCAGGTGTGCGACGACTATCTGGTGACGATGGCCGACTATATGCGCCGGAATGCGATCGTTCTTCCCGACCGTCAACTCGCCTGCGCGCACATCCGCTCCCCTGAAGGGAAACGGTATCTGTCCGCACTGTCTGCCGCGGCCAATTACGCCTTCGCCAACAGGCAGATTCTCGCGCATCAGGCCCGGGAGACATTCCTGCGGTTCCTGGGGAAGGGACCGAGCGACCTGGGGATGCGGCTGGTATACGACTGCGGACACAATAATGCCAAATTCGAGGAGCACGAGGTCGACGGGGAAAAACGAAGCGTCCTCGTCCACAGGAAGGGCGCGACCCGCTGTTTCCCCGCCGGGAATGCGGAGATTCCGGAATCGTACGGGCATGTCGGGCAGCCTGTGCTCATCCCGGGCGATATGGGCACCGCGTCCTATGTCCTCGCGGGGTCGTTGGAGGCGATGCGCGTATCGTTCGGATCGACCTGCCACGGAGCCGGCCGCATGATGAGCAGGACCAAGGCGAGGGGAAGTATGCGGGGCAAGTCGGTTATCCGGGAGATGGAGAACCGCGGCGTGATCGTTGCCTGTGCTTCCCAAAAGACCCTCGCGGAAGAGATCCCGGATGCGTACAAGGACGTGTCCGAAGTCGTCGGCGTCGTGCACGACGCGGGGATCGCCAAACGTGTCGCAAGACTCCGGCCGGTGGCGGTTGTGAAGGGATAGGGGGCCCCGGGAATGTCGGGCGCGTGGTTCGAGGAGATCTTCGACGAGCGATACCCGGAACTGTTCGGGCCGCTTGAGGGGAACGCCGAGAAGGAGGTGGAGGAGATCCTCGCCTTCCTTACCTTGCGGCCCGGGTCGACCGTGGAGGATCTGGGGTGCGGCCGAGGAAGGCACGCCATCCCGATTGCCCGGCAGGGGCACCGGGTTACCGGTGTCGACCTTTCCGGGAAGATGCTGGACCTGGCACGCGCGCGCGCACGCAAGGAAGGGGTCCTGGTGGAATGGGTGCGCGAGGATATGCGGGTTTTCCGCCGCCCCGCCGCGTTCGATCTTTGTCTCTCCCTGTTCACCTCCTTCGGGTATTTTCCGGACGAAGAGAACCAGATGGTCCTGGACAACGTAGGCGTGAGCCTGAAGGAGGGGGGTACCCTTCTTCTCGACCTGAGAAATGCGGGGAAGGGATTGTCGCGCCTCGAGAACTGGGACCAGACGGTCGTCGTTCCTTCGGGAATGCTCCGGATGTCGATCCGGTTCGATCGCCGCACCATGCGCGCCACCGCGGAGCATATGCTGACCCGTCAGGACGGAATCCGGATATCCTCCACCTTCGACGTTCGTGTCTACGCTATGGAGGAGCTCGAGGCGATGCTCCGGAATGCCGGGATGCGGGTGACGAATTTCTACGGCTCCCTTGCGGGAGATCCCTTCACGGACGATTCCGGCCGGATGGTAGTCGTGTCCGTGAAGGAATAGGAAACATGACCCCCACCGGGTGTGGTTTTCCTACAGGAGGTCGTCCTTCAGGGAGGGTGGCGATACGGTCTCGGTTCCGGCAATGGACGGTTCGGGGACCGTCCCGACCTGGAAGGGAAGAATCTCCCCCCCGGAGAAGGAGGAAGGGAGCGTCTTTCCGGTATCGGGGTTGACCCGGGCGAACGTGATCCCCGGCGGTATGGGAAAGGTTCGGTTGGGGAAGAGAGGCAGGACCTGCCCCATGAAACGTATCCAGATGGGAAGCGCCACGACTGCGGCCGACTGGCGGTCGCCCAGGGGGCGCGGCGTGTCAAACCCGATCCAGACCCCCCCCACGAGGTCGGGCGAGTAGCCGATGAACCACGCGTCCGTGTTCTCGTTCGTGGTGCCGGTCTTTCCCGCAAGGTTGTGTCCGAGTTTTCTGGCGGACCTGCCCGTACCGTTCCGTATGACCTCCTGCATCATGCGGACCATGAGGTAGGCCGTGTCGGGCGAAATCGCCTGTTCGGCCGTCGGCGCCGTTCTCTCGAGGACATTTCCACGGGCATCCCGCACCTCGCGCAGGAAATACGGCGTGGGCCGCAGGCCTCCGTTGGCGAACGTCGCGTATGCGACGCACATCTCCAACGGGGTCACCCCCGAGGAACCCAGGGCGATCGAGAGATTCCTGGCGATCGGCGAGTCGATGCCGAGGGCTTTCGCCGTCCTGAGGGCGGAATTGACGCCTACCTCGTTCAGGAGCCGGATGGTGGCCAGATTGCGGGACCTGGCCAGGGCCTCGATAAGCGGGATAGGTCCCAAAAACGTTCCGTCGTAGTTTTTCGGTTTCCAGAGCTCCTCCTCGGTCCTGTCGAACTCGATGGGGGAGTCGTCCGTCATCGACACAAGCGTTTTTCCCTCGGAAAGAGCCGCGGCGTACACGATCGGCTTGAACGCCGAACCGGGCTGCCTTCTCGCATGCAGCGCGCGGTTGAACTGCGACTGCGCGAAATCGGTTCCCCCTACCATGGCAAGGACCGCTCCGGTGTGCGGATCGAGTGCCAGGACCGCTCCCTGGAGTCCTTCGTACTTGTTCTTTTCCTCCGTTGCCCGGATCCCTTCGATCAGCGAGTCGTGGGCCGCCTCCTGCAGGCGCGTGTCGATCGTCGTGTAGATGCGCAGGCCGTCCCGGTACAGGGGCTCCGTCCCGTATTTCTCCGCCAGGACGATCCGGACCTGTTCCAGGAAGTACGCCGCCTTGGACCGGAAGGTAGACGGGGGTGCAAGGACGATCTTGGCGGCATAGGCGTTGTCGGCCTCGGCCTGGGAGAGGAATCCCGCCTCCACCATCCTCCGGAGGACATATCGCTGCCTTCCCTTCGCGAGGTCGGGGTGAATCCTCGGCGAGTAGCGTGTGGGCGCCTTGGGAAGACCGGCGAGCAGCGCCCCCTCCGCGAGCCCGAGCTCGCTGACACCTTTCCCGAAATACGACCGCGAGGCAGCCTCCACCCCGTACGCGCCCTCCCCGAGGTAGATCTGGTTCAGGTACAGGTACAGGATCTCTTCCTTGCTCATCTTTCGTTCCATCCGGTAGGCAAGGATCAGTTCCTTGAGCTTGCGGCTGATGCTCTTTTCGCGGGTGAGGAAGAGGTTCTTCACCGTCTGCTGGGTGATGGTGCTCCCCCCCTGGGCGAAGCTCCCCCCCAGGAGATCCTTGACGGCGGCGCGAGCGATCGCGGTGAAATCGACCCCCCGATGGTTGAAGAAGTTGGCGTCCTCGGCGGCGACGAAGGCGTTCACGACATGGCGGGGGATCTTGTCAAACGGGGCAAGGGTCCTTTTCTCGATGTAGAGTTCCCCTATCATGTGGTTATAGCGGTCGTAGATCTTGGAGGATACGCTCGGCCGGTACTCCTGCACGGAATCGAAGGAGGGAAACGATCCGAACTTCGCCAGGAGGACGAGTCCGGTTCCCGTACCCAGGAGAAAGCACAGGAGGATGGTGGCCGCCAGGAGAAACGGTCTTCTCCGGGGGCGGCCTCCCGGATCCTTGTCGAGCGAGAGAACCTGGGATGTCATTCCTGTTCCGCGGGATCTTTCATGGTTTATTGATTATGATACAAGCAACCGTCCCGAGGAAAGCGTGGAAAATGAGACCGTGTGCTACCGTCATGCTTCTGATCCTGTTCCCGGGCACGGGGTGCGACCTCCCCGTATCGCCTACCCTTGCGACCGACGGCGACCCGTCACCGGTGCCCGCGGACGCGGGAAGCGGATTTGTCTCGTGAATATCCAATGCAGGGGATGCGTCCAAACGAAAACCGGGAGGAGGGCCCCATGAGAAGACTGCTATGTCTCGGAGTTGCGGCGGTTCTGGCGATCGCCCTTTCGGCATGCGGAGGGAGTGGCGATCGGAATGCCATCACCGGCCCGGGCTTCGTCGGGATCGATGACAGCGCCGCCGACACGGCCCCTCTTCTCACTGTGAACTTTGTGGACGCCCTGGGACGGGGAACGGCCGTTATCTTCAGCGATCCCTTATCCGACGGGGACATCGCCTTCGATCCGGTAAACAGCATTTTCACCATCACGACGGGCGCTACGACCCTGTTCTTCGGCGTGGATTCGTCCGATAGCAACCTGCCGGAGTACAGGGCATTTCTGACCTTTCCTCTCGATGGTGTGACAGGGGATGACATTCTCCCGCTGGGCGCGGCGATTGAAAGCGCCACTGTGGAACTTTTCATAACGGAGGTCAGCTTTGCCGACACCGTCCCCTCCTTCCTGGACCTCATCCAGTACGAGTTCGGGAATCTCGGCCAGAACCCCGCCCTGGATTTCAGCGCCGCCGTCATCGATTTCCAGACGCTGAACTTCTATTCGACGGACCCGGGGATCTTCGTCCTCATCGACATCACCCCGCTCGTGCAGACGGCGCAAGACCTGGCTCTCCTCGATTTCCAGATCCGGCTCTCCCTGGCCGGGGGCGTGTCGACGGTAGGGGTCCAGGCGGCAAGCCCCCGGCCCGCGGCGAAAAACGCCGGACGAACCGTGAGCCCCTCCTCGATTGCGGGGAAACGGCCCGCGAGGGCGCCTCGGGGCGCCGGATCGACCCCCGGGGCGGGAATGGAGCGCTCGACCCGGAGCCGTTGATCGATCAGCAGGTAATTTGCTGTCGCAGGAATGGGGGCGAGCGGCTGCATTTTGGCGGAGCAGCCGCAGGAGGGGGGCGCAGTGAGGTAAAGCGCAGCCGTGCATGTTTCCGCACGGCGAGCCACGAACGAAGCCGCCCTCCGAGGATGCGGAGCCGAAGCAAGGCGCCCTCACGCAAGGGCGCATCCCGGCGGGCGCAGTTGCCGCCGGGGTACGTGCCGCGAAGCGTGTCGCGGAATCGACGGAATTTGTTGTAGAATCTTCTCGTGTCTGTCACGGGGACGAGGAAACGGTTAGCCGACCTCGGTGCGGTCGCGTCGGGCCTGGCCCACGAGATCCGCAATCCGCTCAATTCCCTGTACATCAACAGTCAGATTCTGGCGGAGATGCTCACCGCGCTGCCGGAGACCACGGACCGGAAGGAGGAACTCCTCTCGCTCGCCCGCGCCAACATGAAGGTCACCCGGCGCCTGAACGACATTCTTTCCGAGTTCCTCCGGTTCGCGCGGCCGACGGCGACCGAGTTCGTGGTGGCGGACCTGAACCGGGTCGTCGCCGACACCCTCCGGTTTCTCGAGGTCGATTTCGCGCGCCGGGGGATAGAGCTCGACTCCTCCTTCCACCCGGAACCGCTCCCTCTCTTCGCCGATGAGAAACAGTTGCGCCAGGTTCTTCTCAACATTCTCCTGAATGCCGAAGAGGCGATGGACAAGGAGCAAAAGGTCGTCCGGGTGACGACGGGTTCGGAGCGGGGACGGCCGTTCGTGCGCATTACGGACAACGGCCGGGGAATCCCCCGGGAGGACCGGAAACAGATCTTCCAGCTCTTCTTCTCCACGCGGAAAAACGGTACGGGACTGGGGCTTCCCATCGTCCGCAAGATCGTGCGCGAGCACGGAGGGAAGATAGGCATCCGAAGCCGGGAGGGGCGCGGGACGACGGTGACCATATCCCTCCCCTCGGAGGTGCAGTCCAAGGCGAGGATCAAGTTGCAGGCGGAGGGCAGGTCCCTTCCGGAAAAGGTCCGGTGAACCGGTGAAAGAGAAGGCGAAGGTTCTCATATTCGATGACGATACGGACAGCCTTGATAGCATCGCCGCGGCGCTGCGGCGGGACGGGTTCGAGGTACATCCCTTCGCCGATCCGAAGGAGGGGCTCTCGCATCTCGCCTCCGAGGGGGGCGACGTGGTGCTGACCGATCTCAAGATGCCGGGGATTACGGGGATGGAGGTGGTTCGCCGCGTGGTGCAGGAATATCCGGCCGTCCCGGTCGTTGTCGTGACCGCTTTTGGCACCGTCGAGAGCGCGGTGGAGGCGATCCGGGCGGGTGCGTCGGACTTCCTCCTCAAGCCGGTGGGGATTCCACAGCTGCGGGCGGCTGTTTTCAAGGCGGCCAAGGAGCGAAGCAAGAATGTGGAACTGGAAAAAAAGGACAGAGAGATCCGGCGGCTGCGGGAGGAGAAGACCCGGGAGCAAGGCCTGGGAAGGATCACCGGCGATTCCAGGAAGATCAAGGAAATGATCCAGAAGATCCACACCGTCGCCCAGACCCGGATGAACGTCCTTATCCTGGGAGAGAGCGGAACGGGAAAGGAACTGGTGGCACGGGCGATTCACGACGAAAGCCCGAGGCGGGACAAGTCCTTCCTTCCGATAAACTGCGCGGCAATTCCCGAAAGTCTTCTCGAGTCGGAGCTCTTCGGGCACGAGAAGGGCGCGTTCACGGGAGCCGTCGCCTCCCGCCCGGGGATGATGGAGATCGCGGATGGGGGGACCCTGTTTCTCGACGAAGTCGGCGAGATGTCCCTTGCATTGCAGGTCAAGCTGTTACGGGCGATCGAACAGAAAGAGGTGATCCGGGTCGGCGGGTCGGAGGTGATCCGGGTGGACGTCCGGATCATCGCGGCGACCAACCAGGATCTCAAGGCGAAAGTGGCGTCAAAAACCTTCCGGGAGGACCTTTTCTACCGTCTGAACGTGTTCGGCATCACGGTGCCCCCTTTGCGGGAACGGCGTGAGGATATTCCGAAGCTCGCCGCCCATCTGCTGGGTGAAGTCGCCAGGGAGAACAACGTCACACCCAGGAAATTGTCGCCCGGCGCCCGCATCGCCCTTCTTGCGTACCAGTGGCCCGGAAACGTACGGGAGCTGCGCAACGCCATGGAAACCGCCGCGCTGGTAGCTAAGGAAGGAACGATCGAGTGGGGGGACCTTCCCCCGGAAATACTCGAGAACATCCTTCCTCCCTCCTCCACAGGGCCGATCCCGCTTCCCCCGTCACGGACGCTCGAGGAGACCGAGCGGGAAGCCATCGTCGCCGCAATGCTGAAAACGGACGGGAACAAGACCCAGGCGGCGAAGATGCTCGGGATCGGGCTACGCACCCTCCACAGGAAGGTAAAAGAGTACGGAATTTCCTGACCGGCGTTGCCCGCAGGAAACTTCCCTCCTCCCGGCGGGATTTAGGAATGCCACATTGGCGTTGCCGGGAGGGGGGTGATGTGTGCCATTTTGGCGCACGCCATTCTCCCTGGCAGCCCCCCTTCCGGATCTTTCCAAAATTAATTAACAAAAACAAATTGTTACATGAAAGGCGCAAGGACGCCTCCTTTGGCACGGATGTTGTTCTATAGGGGGACAACAGGAGGAAGAAGGTGGCCCGTAGGGTGGTTCTGATAGCGGATGCGCAAGGGGACGACTGGGGACTGATGACCCCACTTCTGGGGGCCCTTTCCGATGTGGGGGCGATGACGGAGCTTTTCTCCGACTGTTCCGCGGGCCTTTTGAGCGCTATCCGGGGAGGAACGGATCTTATCGTCATCGATATGGACACGCCTTCGTTCGGCGGCCTGGATTCTCTGGTCAAGATCGGGCGGATCGCTTCGCGGGTCCCGGTCCTGCTCTTGTCTGCCGAGGACAGCAAGGCACGGCGGATGTGGGCGGTCGAGGCGGGTGTGCTGGGATTCGTCACCAAACCGGTGGACGGGCAGGCGCTCGCGCGTTTCATCGCAAAGGTGTTGAGAGGGTACTAGGTCACATAATACGGGAGAGAGGAGTGCAGCAACATGGCGAAGATTATCGGGATTGATCTCGGCACCACAAACTCCGTGGTGTCTGTGATGGAGGGCGGGGAGCCCAAGATCATCATCAACGAGGAGGGCAACCGGCTGACGCCTTCGGTGGTCGGCTTCGGCAAGGGGGGAGAGATCCTCGTCGGCCAGGTGGCCAAGCGCCAGGCGGTGCTGAACCCCGAGAACACCGTCTTCTCGATCAAGCGGTTCATGGGGCGCCGGTACGATGAGGTTTCCGAGGAGATGAAGCTGGTTCCCTACAAGGTGACGAAGGGTCCCAGCCAGAAAGCCACGGTGTCGGCAGTGGGGAAGGAGTACACCCCGGAGCAGATCTCCGCCATGGTGCTCGGCAAGCTCAAGAAAGCCGCGGAAGCGTACCTGGGCGAGGAAGTGAAGAAGGCGGTCATCACCGTTCCCGCGTACTTCAATGACTCCCAGCGCCAGGCGACCAAGGATGCCGGTGCGATCGCGGGGTTGGAGGTCATGCGGATCATCAACGAGCCGACGGCGGCGGCGCTCGCCTACGGCCTCGACAAGAAGAAGAACGAGCTGATCGCGGTCTTCGACTTCGGGGGGGGCACATTCGATATCTCGATCCTCGAGGTGGGGGACAACGTCGTCGAGGTGAAGTCGACCAACGGGGACACGCATCTGGGCGGCGACAATATCGACCAGAGGATCATCGAGTGGATCGTGACGGAATTCAAGCGGGACCAGGGGATCGACCTGTCCAAGGACCGGACGGCGCTGCAGAGGCTCAAGGAAGGCGCGGAAAAGGCCAAGATCGAGCTCTCCTCCGTGATGGAGACCGAGATCAGTCTCCCGTTCGTCACGGCGGACGCGACGGGCCCGAAGCATCTGCAGTTGAAGCTCACGCGCAGCAAGATGGAGCAGATGATCCAGGACATCCTCGACCGCACGCTCAAGCCGTGCGAATTGGCGATCCGGGATGCGGAGGTCACCGTGGACAAGATCGACGAGGTCGTCTTGGTCGGCGGGTCCACCAGGATCCCGAAGGTCATTCAGATGGTGAAGGAATTCTTCCGACGGGACCCGCACCAGGGTGTGAACCCCGACGAGGTGGTGGCCGCAGGCGCCGCCGTGCAGGCGGGGGTACTGGGGGGCGAGGTGAAGGACATGCTGCTCCTGGACGTTACCCCGCTTTCCCTCGGAATCGAGACGCTCGGGGGCGTAATGACGAAGCTTATCGAGAGGAACACGACGATTCCCGTCCGGAAGAGCGAAATTTTCACGACGGCCGCCGACAGCCAGACGAGCGTGGAGGTCCATGTTCTGCAAGGAGAACGGGAGATGGCGGGCGCCAACCGCACCCTGGGGAGGTTCCACCTCGAGGGGATCCCGGCCGCTCCGCGCGGCGTCCCCAAGATCGAGGTGACCTTCGACATCGACGCCAACGGAATCCTCCACGTCAACGCGAAGGACACGGCGACCGCCAAGGAGCAGAAGATCACGATCACGGCATCCACCGGGCTCAGCAAGGACGAGATCGACGGGATGGTAAAGGAAGCCGAAGTGCACTCCTCCGAGGACAAGAAGCGAAAGACCGTCATCGAGGCGCGCAACCACCTCGACTCCCTTGTGTACAACACCGAGAAGACGCTGCGGGAGAGCCGGGAAAAGATTCCCGGGGATCTTGCGACCGAGGTGGAGTCCGCTGTCGCCGAGGCGAAGGAGTCGATGAAATCCGAGGACGAAACGGTTCTTAAGCAGGCCGCGGAGAAACTGGGACAGCATGCGCACCGTCTCGCCGAGCAGATGTACAAGGAGGCGTCCTCTTCCGCTCCCCCGCCTCCGCCGGAGGGCGAAGCGGAGAGCAAGGAGACGGAAGGGGAAGTGGTCGACGCGGAGTACGAAGACCCCGCGAAGAAATAGCGGGGAGCACGTGGCCCGATTTCGGGACAACAAATGAAAATCATCCCGGCTTCGTGTCAGGGCCGGAGGAAAGGAGGACACATCATGGCACTCATTCGTTGGACGGATCCGTTCCGGGACATCACGACCCTTCAGGACCGGATGAACCAGCTCTTCGGAAACTTCCTCGAGCACGGTCCTGGCCGCGAGGAAGGACTGGGAACCGGCGCCTGGATGCCGATCGTGGACATCTATGAAACCAAGGATGCGATCTGCGTCCGGGCGGAGCTTCCCGGCGTGGACAAGGACGCCATCGGCGTCGAGGTCAAGGATGGCGTTCTCACGCTGCGAGGGGAGCGCAAGTTCGAGAAGGAAGTAAAGGAGGAAAACTACCATCGGATTGAACGTTCGTACGGGACCTTCCATCGCTCCTTCACGTTGCCCTCTTCGGTCGACGGGGAGAAGGTCTCCGCCCGGATGAAGGACGGTGTCCTGCAGGTGGACCTGCCGAAGAAGGAGCAGGCGAAGCCGAAGCAGATCAAGATTTCCTCGTAATCTCGGGGAACCTAGAACCTATCGTGAATTCCCCCCGGCCCCTTCCCAGGAGGGGGCCGGGGAGGGACAAGGAGGAGGAAAATGGCGATCGTACGCTGGCTGGATCCGTTCCGGGACCTGTCGGTGATCCAGGACAGGATGAACCAGATTTTCGAGGATGCCCTTGCGCGCTCCCGAGGGCGGGAAGAGGGTCTGCGGACGGGCATGTGGACTCCCGCCGTGGACATCTACGAAAACAACGATTTCGTCGTGGTCAAGGCGGAACTCCCCGGCGTGGAGAAAGACCGGATCTCGGTGGAGGTCAAGGAGGGAATCCTCACGCTCCGCGGGGAACGCGGGTTCGATAATGAGCTCAAGAAGGAGAGCTATCACCGGATCGAGCGGTCGTACGGGAGTTTCCAGCGTTCGTTCTCCCTGCCGGTATCCGTCGACCAGGAGAACGTGACTGCCCGGTTCCAGAATGGTGTTCTCGAGGTGCAGCTGCCCAAGAAGGATCAGGTAAAGCCGAAGCAGATCGAGGTGGATGTGAAATAATGGCGGTTTCCGGGTGCCGGGGAGCGATGCGGCTCTCCGTGACTTTCTCCCGGGGAGGGGATGACCGTACAGGGGATGGATCCCAGGAAGAACTATTACGAGATGCTTGGCGTTTCGGAAAACGCCTCCTTTGACGAAATCCGGAAAACCTTCCGGCGGCTGGCGAAGAAGTACCATCCGGACGTGAATCCCGGGGACAAGGCGTCGGAAAACCGGTTCAAGGAGATCAACGAGGCGCATGAAGTTCTGGGTGACGAAAAGAAACGGAAGGAATACGATGCGCTGCGAAAAGGGGCCTTCACCGGAGGAGGACCGTTCCGGGGGACGGGAGGAGTCCATTTCGACCGAGGGAGTTATTCCTCCGGGGAGTCCTTCGATCTCGGGGATGTTTTCGGGGACCTGTTTTCCGGGGGCGGCTTCGCCCACCCTGCTGCCCGCGGGGCCGACCTTACGATGGAACTCCCGGTCGATTTCCTCGACATGGCGCGGGGGTCGGTACGGACCCTGGAATACCGGCGACCGAGAGCGTGTACGGCCTGCCGGGGATCCGGCCAGTCGGGGCGCCGGGCGTGCACCCGGTGCGGGGGAGCGGGGATGACGGAGGAGGTCGAGCGAATCAAGGTCCGGATTCCCGCCGGGGCACAGGACGGTTCCACGATCCGCGTGGCGCGCAAGGGGGCGGAAGGGATAGGACAGGCGAAGAGCGGCGACCTCATCGTTCGTTTCCGGATGATTCCCCACCCGTATTTCCGCAGGGATGGGAGCGATATATACCTCGACGTCCCGGTCAACTATTCCGAGGCGGTGAAGGGAGCGAAGATATCGGTGCCTACGATCGACGGCCCGGTGGCGGTATCGGTTCCGGCAGGGTCGTCGAGCGGCAGAAAACTCCGACTGCGTGGGCGGGGCGTCACGAAACCCGGGACCTCGTCCCGGGGAGACCAGTACGTGGTTTTGCAAGTGGCTGTGCCGAAAGAGCAATCCGAGGAGCTTTTGTCGCTGGTCGAGCGGCTGGCGGCGTTCGAGGACCCGAATTTACGGGGCAGGTGGAACTGATATGGATATAATGGAATCAATACGCAAGAGAGGAGAGGTGCGAGAGATATGGGCAATGCGTTGAAGACCGGAGTCCTGCTCGTTCTCCTGACCGTACTGTTCGTTGCGATCGGGAGCTACGTGGGAGGCCGGGGAGGGATGGTCATGGCGTTCGCCTTCGCTGTACTCATGAACGCCGGGGCCTACTGGTTCTCCGACAAGATCGTGCTCAAGATGTACCGTGCCCAGGAGGTATCGGAGGCAGAGGCCCCGGAGCTGCATGCCATTGTCCACCGGCTGGCGACGGCGGCATCCGTTCCGATGCCGAAGGTGTATATCCTTCCCAGCGATTCCCCCAACGCCTTCGCCACGGGGAGGAACCCCCAGCACGCCGCGGTCGCCGTGACGCGGGGGATCATGAAAATTCTTGCCCCCGACGAACTGGAAGGGGTGCTCGCCCACGAGATGGCCCACGTGAAAAACCGGGACATCCTGATCGGGACGGTCGCTGCGACGCTTGCGGGAGCCATCATGTTGCTGGCCCGTTTCGCCCAGTTCGCCGCGATATTCGGGGGCGGAAGGGACAGGAATGAGGGAGGCGGAGCCTTGGGGCTTATCGCAATGGCGATTATCGCCCCGATCGGCGCCATGCTCGTCCAGATGGCGGTGTCCCGGTCGCGGGAGTACCAGGCTGACGCGAGCGGCGCCCGGTTCTGCGGACGGCCCGACTCGCTTGCCCGTGCGCTGGAGAAGATCTCCGGCACGTCCAAGCGGATTCCTCTCGAGTCCACGCCGGCAACCGCCCACATGTTCATCATGAGCCCGCTGTCCGGCAGGGGAATGATGTCGCTGTTCAGTACACATCCACCCATGGAGAAGAGGGTGGAGAGACTGCGCGCGATGCGGGTGGGCGCCTGATGGCCGGACCGCTGGAACGCGGGAGAGGAGAGTCGCGAATCCCATGATGGAGATATCGTTCTACCGGGAGAAGCTGTCTGAATCCGGGCACCGGATGCTGAACGCCTCCATCGAGGAGTCGCAGCGCCGGCACCACTACTATCTCGGTCTCGAGCACCTGTTCATCGCCTTCGCCGAGCAGGAGAAGATCATTTTCCGGGAGCTCATGTCGTCCGTGGGCCTTTCCGTCGAGGCGGTGCTCTACTCGGTGAACGAGCACCTCAACATCTCCCGCCAGTACCTCGGCGTGGGTCTCAAGGTCCCCCCGGCCACGAAGCAGGTCTTCCGGGTTGCCTGGGAGACGGCGCAGAGGAACCGCCGGCCCCAGATCGACGCCGCGGATCTTTTCCTGGGGATCTTCCACGAGGTTCACTCGATACCCGCCCGGATCCTCAAGAACTACGGGGTGGACCCCGCCGTCGCCCTTTCCCGCTTTTCGACCCAGTTGCGCAGCCGGGAGGAGAAGGTCGAGGAGTTTCGCAAGAGATACGAACTGCCCGCCAACCTGCGGACGTTCGGGGTGAACCTGAACCTGCTCGCCCGGGAGGGCAAGATCCCGCCGATCGTGGGACGCGACCGGGAGATCGACCGGGTGATCGAGTACCTCTGCCACAAGGACCGCAGCAACTCGGTGATGATCGTCGGGGACCCCGGCGTCGGGAAGACCGCGCTGGTCGAGGGGCTCGCGATGCGGCTGGAGTACGAACCGCACAGGGTCCCGGAACGTCTCCGGGCCCACCAGATCGTCAACCTCCAGATGAACACGGTGGTGGCGGGAACGGTCTTCCGCGGAATGTTCGAGGACCGGATCGAGAAGGTCATTGCGGAGGTCAGGGACCGACGGAACCTGATCCTGTTCATCGACGAGGCGCACACCCTGATCGGGGCCGGTTCCGCGATGGGCGTCCCCTCCGATGCGGCGAACATCTTCAAGTCCTCGCTTGCCCGGGGGGAGGTCCAGATTATCGGGGCCACCACCGTGACCGAGTTCAAGGAGATCATCCTGGAAGACGAGGCGCTCTCGCGACGGTTCCGCGTCGTCAAGATAGAGGAGCCCACGGTCGAGGAGACGAGGGAGATCCTGTTCGGCCTGAAACCCAGGCTGGAGAACAATTACGCCGTGGAGATAGCGGACGAGGCGATCGAATTCGCCCTCTCCATGTCCGACCGGTACGCGAGGTCGCTGCGGCTTCCCGACAAGATCATCAATTGGATCGACACGGCATGCGTCCGGGTCGAGATACACGGGGACAGGAAGAAGACTGTGGGGAGCGAGGACGTCCTCGGGGTGATTTCCGAGGAGACGAAGACTCCCGCGGATATCGTGCAGCGCGATGTCCTCGACCGTTTCGGCGACCTGGAGGAAAAGATCGCCCGGCGTCTGGTCGGCCAGCAGGAGGCGATCCGGGCCGTGGGGAAAGCGTTGCGGCTGAACAAGGGCCCGCTCAAGGAGAACGTCTATCGGCCGGACGGCGTCCTGTTGTTCCTCGGCCCTACGGGCGTGGGCAAAACGGAGATGGCCAAGGCGCTCGCCGGGTACCTGTTCGGGAGCGATCGTCTCATGGTCCGGGTGGACATGTCCGAGTATCGGGACGGGGCCCTCGCCGTGGACAAGCTCATCGGAATGCCGCGCGGCATCGTCGGCTCCGAGAGGGGGGGGATCCTGACCAACCAGGTGAGGGACAATCCCTACACGGTCGTTCTTCTCGACGAGATCGAGAAGGCGGATTCCTACGTGCACAACCTCTTTTTGCAGGTCTTCGACGAGGGCTGGCTTACCGACGGCCGCGGAAAGAAGGTGTACTTCTCGGACGCCATCATCATTATGACGAGCAATCTGGGAGCGGAAGAACTTTCGAGGCTTACCCGACCTCTGGGATTTGCAACCGGCACCGAGGACTTCGAGCCGGTGAAGAAAAGCGTCCATAAGGCGGTCGAGAACCGGTTCACTCCGGAGTTCATCAACCGCCTTGACGACGTCATCGTCTTCTCTCCCCTCACGCTCGACGAAGTGAAGCGGATCGCGGCGATCTACCTCGAGTCGGTGAAAAAGATGATGGCCGCCTCGGGCAAGACGCTTCTCTTCTCCGACGCCTCCCTGAACGCTCTGTCCTCGACGGGCTTCAGCGTGAAATACGGGGCCCGTTTCCTCAAGAGGCATATCGACGAGAAGGTGAAGATGCCGATCACGCTCAAGTGGAAAGAGTCCGATCGCTTCTTCGTCGAGGAAGAGGGCGGGGAGGTGGTCGTAATCGCAGAGGGGGTGCCGATTTAATGTCCGAACAGGAGAAGAAGGGATTCAAGGTCGTCGACAAGCGCGGCATGCCGGATGAGGAACGGGAGAAGGAGAATGCGCCCTCCCCGCCGATACCTCCCGACGATCCCGGGAACCGCAAGGGGCCGGGAAGTGTCCATGGGGAGAGAGCCCCTGGGGAAGCGAAATCACCCGTGGGAGGGCCGTCGTTTCTCGATCTCGTGATGTCGCTCCAGATGGGAACGATGGTCAACCTGGGAATGGTCCAGGCCGGCGACGGCCGACAATCCCCGGTGAATCTCCCGGCCGCCAAGGATTCCATCGACCTCCTCGACATACTCAAGGAGAAGACGAAGGGGAACCTGACAGAGGAGGAAGCGAGCGTTCTCTCGGAGGGGCTCTACCACCTCCGGATGGCGTACGTGGCGGCGCTCAAGGCGGGGGTTTCCGCACCCAAACCGGGGCAGGAACCGGGAGGAAAGAAAACATGATCGGAAAAGGAAAGGTTATCGTTTTTCTGCTCGCGGCGGTGGCCGTAGGGCTGGTTCTGTCGGCGTCGTTGAATTTGTCTCCCCTCACCAACGCATTCTGGGGAGGTGGCGAGAAAGAAAAGGCTGGCGAGGCGGCCCCCATTGCCGTCGGCAAGGTCCTCCCTCTGGAGGGCATCCCCGCCCTCGTGAAAGAGGTGTCGCCGGCGGTCGTGAACATCAGCACGACGCAGGTGGTCCATCTCCGCAGGCCGCAGATGCGTTCCCCCTTCGGTCAGCAGGATCCGTTCGAGGAGTTCTTCCACAACTTCTTCGGGAATCTCCCCAAGGAGCAGAAGCGGCGGAGCCTGGGGTCCGGGTTCATCATCTCCGATGACGGGTACATTCTCACCAACAACCACGTTGTAGAGAAAGCGGACGAGATCACGGTGACCTTGCTGGACAAGCAGGAGTTGCAGGCGGAGGTCGTCGGCACCGACTCCAAGACCGACATTGCCCTCATCAAGATCAAGGCGGGGAAGAAGCTCCCGTACGTCCCGCTTGGGGACTCGGATGGGCTGGAGATCGGGGAGTGGGTCCTGGCCATCGGAAACCCGTTCGGCCTCGGGCACACCGTTACGGCGGGAATCGTGAGCGCCAAGGGGCGGGTGATCGGCTCCGGTCCGTACGACGATTTCATCCAGACCGACGCATCGATCAACCCCGGGAATTCCGGAGGGCCCTTGTTCAACCTGAAGGGGGAGGTTGTGGGGATCAACACGGCGATCATCCAGGGGGGACAGGGGATCGGTTTTGCGACCCCGATCGATATGGCCAAATCGGTCCTCGGCCAACTGAAGGAGAAGGGACAGGTCACCCGCGGCTGGCTCGGCGTCTATATCCAGCGGCTGACCCCGGATATGGCGGAGTCGCTGAACATACCCGGGAAAAAGGGCGCCCTGGTGGCCGACGTCACCAAGGGGGGGCCGGCGGAGAAAGCCGGTATCCGATCCGGTGATGTGATTGTCTCCTTCGACGGCAAGAATGTGGAAAGCGAGCACGATCTTCCCCAGATCGTCGCCTCGACGACGCCGGGAAAGAAGGTGGAGGTGATCGTCATCCGTGACGGCAAGGAGGTGAAGATTCCCGTCTCCATTACGCAGATGGAGGCGGAAGCCGAGCAGAAGCGCGCCGGCGGGCCGGATCTCACGAAAGGGCTGGGACTCACGGTCCAGAACATCACGCCGGAAATTGCCCGGCACCTGAACGTCGATAATCCCAAGGGCGTGCTGGTCGCCTCGGTCGAACCCGGAAGCCCGGCCGACGATGCCGGATTCCGCGAGGGGGACGTGATCCGGGCGATCAACCGGACGGACGTCAAGGATTCCGATGACTTCGGAAAGAAGATCGCGAAGGTAAAGGACGAGAAGACCGTCCTGTTCCTGGTGGAGCGGGGGGAGGGGCGGATCTTCCTCGCGGTGAAGAACCGGTAGGCATATCCGTCCGGCCCGCCTCTTCCCCCCGGGAGAGGCGGGCCGTCATCCAGACAATGGGACGCGCCGGAGGCGGGAATGATTTCCCTGGACAAGCTGACAGTGAAATCACAGGAGGCCCTGCAGGACGCTGTTCGCATCGCCTCGGAGGCGGCGCACGGGCAGGTGGAGCCGGAGCATCTCTTCCTTTCCCTCCTTCGCCAGGAGGAGGGCGTGGCGGCGGATCTCTTCGCCCGGGCGGGGGTGCCGGTCCCGCGTCTTCTATCCGCGGCAACCGCCCTGCTCGATTCCTTCCCCAAGGTTTCGGGGGCCGTGAGCCGGGGGCTCTCCCCACGGATGGAGCCCCTCTTCCAACGGGCGCTCTCGGAGGCGGACGCGTTCCGGGACGAATACCTCTCCGCGGAGCACTTCCTCCTTGCCATGACATCCGAACCGGGAGCCGTCGCGGATCTGCTCCGCAAGAACGGCGTGACGCGGGAGGGTCTCCTTTCGGCGCTCACCTCCATCCGCGGAACGCAGCGGGTGACGGACGAAAACCCCGAGGCGAAGTACCAGTCGCTCGACAAGTACTGCCGGGACCTTACCGAACTGGCGCGCCGGGAGAAGCTCGATCCAGTGATCGGGAGAGACGACGAGATCCGGAGGGTGATTCAAGTCCTCTCCCGCCGGACGAAAAACAATCCCGTCCTGATCGGAGACCCGGGAGTGGGGAAGACGGCGATCGCCGAAGGACTGGCACAGCGCATCATCTCCGGTGATATCCCCGAGGGACTTCGGGACAAACGGGTTCTCGCTCTGGACATGGGGGCGCTGATTGCCGGCGCGAAGTACCGCGGCGAGTTCGAGGACCGGCTCAAAGCCGTCCTGAAGGAAATCGCGGCCGCGGAAGGGCGGGTGATCCTCTTCATCGACGAACTGCACACGCTCGTGGGGGCCGGCAAGGCGGAAGGGGCGATGGATGCGTCCAACATGCTGAAACCCGCACTTGCCCGGGGGGAGCTGCGATGTGTCGGGGCGACCACCCTGGACGAGTACCGCAAGTACGTGGAGAAGGACGCGGCGCTGGAGAGGCGGTTCCAGCCCGTTCTCGTGGAGGAGCCGTCCGTCGAGGACACGATCGCGATCCTGCGGGGCCTAAAGGGGAAGTACGAGGTGCACCACGGTGTCCGGATCAAGGATTCGGCCCTTATCGCCGCAGCCACCCTGTCGAACCGGTATATCTCCGACCGGTTCCTGCCCGACAAGGCGATCGATCTGGTCGACGAGGCCGCCTCCAAGCTCAAGATAGAGATCGATTCCGTACCCACCGAGATCGACGAGCTCGAGAGGAAGATCATCCAGCTTGAGATGGAGAAACAGGCGCTGTCGAAGGAGTCGGACGCCGCCTCGGGACAGCGTCTCACCCGCATTCAGGATGAGCTGACCGCCCTCAAGGAAAAAGTTGCCGGGTACCGGTCCCGGTGGGAAGAGGAAAGGAAGGGCATCGGGAAGAGCCGCGAGGTCAAGGAGAAGATCGAACGGGCCATCTCGGAGATGCAGCGGGCCGAGAGGGAAGGGAACCTCGGTCGGGCATCGGAGCTCAAGTACGGCGTCATTCCGGAGCTCCAGCGGGAGGCGGAAGCGCTTGCAAAGGGATCCGACGGCTCGGAGGGGCGCCTTTTGAAGGAGGAGGTGGACGAAGAGGACATTGCCCAGATCGTGTCGCGCTGGACCGGTATTCCGGTTTCGAGGCTGGTCGAGGGGGAAGTAGAGAAGCTTGTCCGGATGGAAGAACGGCTGGGAGAGCGGGTGGTGGGGCAGGACAACGCCGTACGGCTGGTTGCGAACGCCGTCCGCCGCGCCAAGTCGGGACTGAAAGACCCCCTGCGCCCCATCGGGTCCTTCCTGTTCATGGGCCCCACCGGAGTGGGGAAGACGGAGCTGGCCCGGGCCCTGGCGCAATTCCTGTTCGACGATGAGGCGGCGATGGTGCGACTCGATATGTCCGAATACATGGAGAAGCACTCCGTCGCGCGGATGATCGGGGCGCCGCCCGGATACGTAGGATATGAGGAAGGCGGGGCGCTGACCGAGGCAGTGCGGCGGAAACCGTACACCGTGATACTCTTCGACGAGGTGGAAAAAGCGCATCCTGACGTGTTTCATATCCTCCTGCAGGTCCTCGAGGACGGTCGCCTGACCGACGGGAAGGGACGGGCCGTCGATTTCCGCAACGCCGTTGTGATCCTCACCTCGAACATCGGCTCCCACTGGATCCAGGAACTCTCAGGGAAAGGGGAGGATGCCGTCCGGGGGAAGGTCATGGAGGAGCTTCGCCGGGAATTCCGGCCCGAGTTTTTGAACCGCCTCGACGAAATCGTCCTGTTCCGATCCCTCGGAAGGGAGGATCTTGCGAGGATCATCGCGATCATGCTCCGGGAGCTTAACGAGCGGCTCGCCGACAGGAGGATCTCGGTAACGGTTACCGATTCCGCAAGGGAGAGACTCGCGACGATCGGCTACGATCCCACGTACGGGGCGAGGCCGTTGCGTCGCGCTATCCAGAAGCACCTCCAGGACCCCCTGGCCCTCCATATCCTCAAGGGAGAATATCGTGAGGGAGATTCAGTCGTTGTGGACGTGGACAAAACATCCGCGTTTTCCTTCCGAAAATCCGTGCAGAGGCATGTCGATCGAGGGTGACTTGACAAACGGGGTTTTGGAGGGTAGAGTGGAATAAAAACACTGTTTGAAATGGGCAAAGTGTGAGCGCAACCTTGGCAGTTTCTTTCCTCGCCCCGGCCAAATTAAACATCTCCCTCCGGGTTTTCGGAAAACGTCCCGACGGGCTCCACCAGATACGTTCGGTCATGGTTCCGGTCTCCCTCTACGACGAGGTTATCGTGGAACAGGTCTCCGCGGGAATCTCTGTGGAGATGGACGACCCCATGGTCCCGGTCGACGAGCGGAACAGTTGCCACATGGCAGCGGTTTCCTTTCGCGACTGGGCGGGTGTCCCGGAGGGGGTCCGGGTTCGGGTCCACAAGGCCATCCCCGTGCAGGCAGGGCTGGGTGGCGGCAGTTCCGACGCCGCCGCAACGCTTAAGGGGCTGATCGCCCTGACCGGGAAGTCGCCTTCCCCAAAGACCCTCCTGTCTCTCGCGGCGGCCGTCGGGGCGGACGTTCCGTTCTTTATGCTGGGCATGCCCGCTCTCGTGGAAGGATCCGGAGATCTGCTGACCCCGGTGGAATGGCAGGTTCCCTTCTTTGCCGTGATCGTCATGCCTCCGTTCGGGCTGCCGACGCGGGAAGGGTATGAAAGACTTTGCCGGGAGGCGGCCGATTCCCCCGGAAGGGAGGATCCTCCATCCTTCCGGGAATGGGAGGATCTCGTGGTGGCCGTGGGGAACGATTTCGAGAGCGCCTGGGAACACGACCGGCGGGAGATCCCGGCTATCAAGAGGGAGCTGAGGGAGGCGGGGGCGGAAGCTGCCGCCCTTACCGGGAGCGGCTCCGCGGTGTTCGGGCTGTTTCAAAGCGAGAAGGATGCGCAACGGGCGAAAAACGCAATGGAGAACGGGAAAGGGCGAAGATTGTTCGTCGTCCGCAAGATTTGACGACCCGGAAGGAGGGGGGAGATGCAGCTCACCGAGGTGAAGGTTTATCCCGTGACCGACGACGAGAAACTGAAGGGATACGCCACGATTGTCTTCGACGCCTGCTTCGTTGTCCGGGATCTCAAGATCATCAACGGCAACAGCGGGCTGTTCGTCGCGATGCCCAGCAAGAAGAAGAAAGACGGCACATACCGCGACACGGCGCACCCGTTGAACAACGAGACTCGCCAGATGATCGAGGAGGCGGTTCTGGGGGAATACGAGAGCGAAATCCGCAGGCTTGACGGTATCGCCCTGGCCCGCTAACATTTCCACGGACCGGATCTTCCTTTCCGCAGGGAGGCGGCCTGTCCGGCAGGCGGGGTCGCGTGCGGGATTCGGAGCGGGGGAAGAGGGTCCGGGGCCTCGCGCTGGGAGGTCGTCTAACGGCAGGACAGGGGCCTTTGGAGCCTCTAATGAAGGTTCGACCCCTTCCCTCCCAGCCATTTTCCGTTTTCCCCTTGCCAAGGGACAACCAATCGGTATAATGTCTTTTTCTTTACTCATCGGATGATTTTCCGAGCAGGGGAATGGTTTGACCAGGCTCAAGCTGTTTGCGGGCAATGCGAATACCGATCTGGCCAGGGAGATCTGCGCTTTTCTCTCCGTCCCGTTGGGAGCCGCATTGGTGAAGCGGTTCAGCGATGGGGAGATCAACGTCGACATCGGGGAGAATGTCCGGGGGGCGGACGTCTTTATCGTCCAGCCGACCTGTCCCCCGGTGAACGACCATCTGGTCGAACTCCTCGTCCTCATGGATGCGCTGAAGCGCTCCTCCGCCAAGCGGGTAACGGCGGTCATCCCGTATTACGGGTATGCGAGGCAGGACCGGAAAGTGCTCCCCCGCGCGCCGATCACCGCCAAACTCGTGGCGGACCTGCTGACGGCAGCAGGCGTTTCCCGGGTTCTTACGGTGGACCTGCACGCGGGTCAGATCCAGGGATTCTTCAATATTCCCGTTGACCACCTGTACGCCGCACCCGTGATGCTCGATTACATCAAGGCGAAATGGGACAACGATATCGTGTTCGTATCTCCCGACGCGGGGGGAGTGGAGAGGGCACGGGCATTCGCCAAGCGGCTGAACGCCACGCTGGCGATCATCGACAAGCGGCGGGCGGGGCCCAACGAGTCCAAGGTGATGAACATCATCGGCGACGTCGAGGGAAAGACGGCGGTTCTCCTCGACGATATGGTGGACACGGGCGGGACGATGGTCCAGGGAGCCGACGCGTTGCGCGAGAGCGGGGCGAAGCGTGTGTTCGCCTGCGCGACCCACCCCGTTCTGTCGGGACCGGCGATCGAGCGTCTCGAGAAGTCCACGATCGAGCAGCTCGTGGTCACCAACACGATCCCTTTGGGAAAGAAAGCGGAGTGTGCGAAGATCCGGGTCCTCTCGGTGGCGGGCCTTCTCGGGGAAGCCATCAAGCGGATCCATTTCAACGATTCCGTGAGTTCGCTCTTTGTGTAGCGGGAGGATGACGATATGGCCATGATGGAGTTGACGGCGGTCCGCCGCCACGGGTCCGGGAAAGAAGGTGCCCGGAAACTGCTGTCCCTGGGAAAGATCCCGGGGATCATGTACGGAAAGGGTCGGGAAAGCCGTTCCGTCGAGTTCGATCGCCGGGACCTGGAGAAGTTTCTGGGCGTCGCCCGCCGGGGGACCGTCATCGTCCGCCTGACCGTCAAGGAGGATGCCGAGACGAAGGAGGCATACGCGGTTCTCAAGGAGGTCCAGACAAACCCCCGGACGGACCGTGTGATCCATGTCGATTTCTACGAGGTCGCTTTTGGAAAGAAGTTTCGTATCGAGGTGCACATCCGAGTCAAGGGGAAGGCGGTAGGGCTCGAGCAGGGGGGTATCGTCGAGCAGGTGACCCGCACCCTCGAGGTCGAGTGTCTCCCGAAAGACGTTCCGGAGTTTCTGGAGGTGGACGTAACGGCGCTCGGGATCGGAGACTCGCTCCACCTGAAGGACCTGATTCTCCCCGAGGGCGTGCAGCCGGTGGAAAAGGACATGACGGCCACCATCGTCTCCGTCCACGCACCGCGAATCGAGGAGGTCGTGAGCGTGGTGCCCGAGGAGGAGGCGGCGGCGGTGGCCACAGCGGAAGGCGCCAGTGTGGCGGAACCTGAGGAAAAGGAGAAGTAGCCGCCCCCCGTCTCGTCTTGTGTTCGGACTCGGGAACCCCGGCCGCCGGTATGCGGAAACGTTTCATAACGCGGGGTTCATGGCGGTTGAGCTCCTGGCGGTTTCCTTCGGCATCCGGCTTAAGGCTTCCGGGGAGGTCGAGTACGGCGTGGGGCCGCTGGACGGGGAGTGGGTTCTCCTCGGCAGGCCGAGGACGTACATGAACCTCAGCGGAAGGGCCGTGGCCCCCCTCTACGAAAGGTTTGCGGGGGTTCCCGAAGATCTGCTGGTACTTCACGACGATCTCGACCTGGCTCTTGGCGTGGTGAGACTGAAACGGGGCGGCGGGACGGGAGGGCACAACGGGCTCCGCTCGCTCACGGAGGAACTCGGAACCCGGGAATTCCTGCGGGTCCGGATCGGGATCGGCCGCCCCCCGGAAGGGGTCGACCCGGCGGATTTTGTTCTCAGGCCGGTCCCCTGGGAATTGCGGGACCGGTTCCAAGGAGGTGTTTCGTCCACTGCGGAGGCTGTCGGGGACATCTTCCGGGAAGGGTTTGACAGGGCGATGACGCGCTGGAACGCGCGGCACGCGTAAACCCCCTCCCTGAAAGCGGAAGGGGAAGGGACCATACTCCTTGCTCCCGGCAGCCAAGACCGGGGGCTCGATAAGCCGAAAGGAGGCTTGCGCACGATGACGAAGTACGAGTCTGCCATCCTGTTCGATCCGGAACTTCCCGAGGAGCGGCGCAAGGAATTTCTGGCCAAGATCGAGGGGATCATCACCTCGTTCGAGGGGGAAATCCTCAAGCGGGACGACTGGGGAATCCGGAAACTTGCCTACCATATTCACAAGAAGCAAAATGCGTACTATACCTTTCTGATCTACTCCGGGAAGCAGGGCGTGGTCGAGGAGGTAGAGCGCAACATCAAGATTTTCGACGGCGTGATGCGCCACATGACGTCCCGCGTGGATTTCGAGATCAAGCCGGCTGCGGCGGCACCGGTTCCGGAGGAAGCACCCTCCGGCGCGGAGAACGGCGGGGAGTCTTCCGAAACCCCCCTGCCCGCGGACGAGGCTCCCCCCGCGTAGGGGGAAGAGGGAAGCGATGGTTGCCTTCAACCGTGTGATCCTTGCCGGGAACCTGGTCCGGGACCCGGAGATCCGGTATCTCCCCTCCGGGTTGTCGGTGACCAGTTTTGCCATTGCGGTCAACTCCCGCTACCGCTCGAACAACGAGCTCAAGGAGGAGGTTTCCTTTTTCGACATCGTCGTCTTCGGAAAACTGGGGGAAACCTGTGCGGAATATCTTTCCAAAGGGCGGCCGGTGCTCGTGGAAGGCCGTCTGAGACAGCGGCGCTGGGAATCGGAAGGGACCAAGAGGAGCAAGATCGAGGTGGTCGCGGGGGGAGTCCAGTTCCTGGGAGGAGGGCCGAAGAGCGGGGGGGCTTCCGAAGGCGACCAGGGCGGGCAGTCGACCGACGCCCAGGAAGACGACATTCCGTTTTAACGAGTAACCATACCAGGAGGCGAAAGGAAAACGATGAGCACCCCGATGAAACCGAGGTCCGGCCCGGGAAGACCCGGCGGAGGACCGAGAAGGCGGTACGTCCGGAAGAAGTTCTGCCGGTTCTGCGCCGAGAAGGACCTTAAGATCGATTACAAGAACGTGTACTTGCTCAAGCACTTCATCTCCGAGCGGGGCAAGATCGTTCCCCGGAGGATTTCGGGGACATGCGCGACGCACCAGCGCAAGCTGACGGTGGAGATCAAGAAGGCACGCATCGTGGCGCTGGTACCGTTCACGGCAACCCAGGTAAGGTAGGGGGGGACCGATGAAAGTAATCCTGCGGGAGGACATCGAAAACCTCGGGAGGGCCGGCGACATCGTCAAGGTCGCCGACGGGTACGGCCGAAATTATCTCATTCCGAAGCGTCTGGCCGTCCAGGCCGACGTGCGAAACGTTCGGGCGCTCGAGCACGATCGCCGGGTCATCGAGGCCCGCGCGAAAAAAACCCGCAAGAGCGCCGAGGAACTGGGCGCGAAGCTGTCCAGCCTTTCCCTCACCATCCCGGCCAAAGCGGGGGAGGAGGGGAAGCTCTTCGGGGCGGTCACGTCGCGCGACATCGCCGAGGCGCTCGACAGTGCGGGGGTAACGGTCGACCGAAAGCTGGTGCTTTTGCCCGAGCCGATCAAGCAGGTCGGAGAATACAAGGTGAAAGTGAAGGCGGGGACGGACATTGCTCCCGAGATTTCCGTCAGCGTGGTGGCGGAATAGCGTCCATCCTCCGGGGAAGGAGGTCGACATGAGCGGTCCGCGGGTTACGACGCACGGAGCGGCGGAAACTCCTCTCCTGAAGGTTCCTCCCCACAGTCTCGAGGCCGAACAGGCCGTGCTCGCCTCTGTTCTGCTGAACAACGACCTGATGAACGACGTGGTCGAGATCCTGCGACCGGACGATTTCTACCAGGGCGCCCACAGGACGCTCTTTTCCACGATGGTGGATCTCTACGAGCGGGGCCGCGCGATCGACCAGCTGACGCTTTCCGAGGCCCTCAACACCCGCGGCGTGGCAGGCGAAGTGGGGGGACTGTCCTACCTCTCCGAACTCATCCACAACATTCCCAGCACCGCGAACGTCGCCGATTACGCACGGCTGGTCAAGGAGAGAGCGATTCTCCGGAAGATGATCGTCGTGGCCCAGCAGATCGCGAATTCCGCGTTCCAGGGCGTGGGCGAGGTCGACGACTTCCTCGACAAGACCGAGCAGGCGATCTTCTCGATCGCCGAGGAGAAAATCAAGCCCTCCTACTACTCGATGGCCGAGATGGGGAAGGAGGCGATGCGGGAGATCGAGAAGCTCTACGAGAAGAAAGAGCTGATCACCGGGGTCTCCTCCGGCTTCCGCGACCTGGACCGGCTGACGGCGGGGTTCCAGAAGTCCGACATGATCGTCGTCGCGGGCCGTCCCGGCATGGGAAAGACGGCCTTTTCCCTGAACGTCGCCCTCCATGCCGCTCTTCGCAACGGTTTGCCGGTCGCGATCTTCTCGCTGGAGATGAGCCGCCAGCAGCTCGCCCTGCGGATGATCTGCTCGGAGGCGAGAGTCAACTTCCAGCGGCTGCGGACGGGGTACCTTGCCCAGGACGAGATCAACCGGATCGTCGCCGCCGTGGGAAAGCTCTCCGAGGCGCAGATCTACTGCGACGATTCCGGTGTGCTGAACGCCCTCGAGATGCGGGCAAAGGCGCGCCGCCTGAAAAAGGACAAGAACATCGGGATGGTCATCATCGACTACCTTCAGCTCATGCGGGGGATAACGTCGCGGGGAAGCGCAGACAACCGCGTGCAGGAGATCTCGGAGATCTCCCGCTCGCTCAAGGCCCTGGCGAAGGAGATCGACGTCCCGGTCATCGCCATCTCCCAGCTCAACCGCGGCCTGGAAAGGCGCGACGACAAGCGCCCCCAGATGTCCGATCTTCGGGAGTCGGGGGCGATCGAGCAGGACGCCGACCTGATCCTTTTCATCTACCGCGAGGAGATGTACAGCAAGGGGGAAGTCCCCGATGACAAGAAGGGGGTTGCCGAGGTCATCATCGGGAAGCAGCGCAACGGCCCCATGGGAAAGGTCGATCTCACCTTCCTGAGCCAGTACACCCGTTTCGAGGACCTGGCGAGGGACTACGAGTAGTCTTGCCTGCTTCGTGCCCCGGGACTCCGGACGGGCCGGGGGTCTACTTCACGCGTCGCCGGGAGTTCCCGGAGGGAAAGAAGGATCTTCCGGGAGCGTAGAGGGTCCACCGCCCCTCGGCGGAGGGGAACCCCTCCTCGACGTGCCTTGCCAATATCGACTTCGCGGTCCTCACCGCCTCCGGGAGGGGATCCCCGGCCGCGAGCCGTGCGGCGATACCGGACGCAAGGGTGCATCCGGTTCCGTGGGGGTTGCGACGGGGGAATTTGCGCTCCGGCGGAAGCAGCGTGACCGTTTCGCCTTCAAAAAGGATGTCGATGCCGCGCTTCCCCGGCCAGGGGAAATGCCCTCCCTTCAGAACGACGGAGGCTCCCGAGGCGAGTGCGAGGTCCCGTACGGCAGCGACGGCATCCCGGAACCCCCCGACGCTCCGGGCGAGGATCTTCTCGATCTCCGGGAGATTGGGCGTCAGGACCGTCGCCCGGGCCAGCAGGTTCCGATAGACGGGCAAGGCGTTTCCCGCGAGAAGAGGCGCGCCGGAGGAGGACCGGAGCACCGGATCCAGGACGACCGGCAACCCCCGGTGTCTTTTGAGAAAGCGGAGCAGGCCTTCCGCGGCCGCTCGGGTCCCGACCATCCCGATCTTTACCGCACGGAGGCGGAAACTTTCCGCGGCCCGGGAGAGCGAGCGCTCCAAGGCCGCCCGCGGGAGGGGAACGATCCGGTCGAACGTGGCGGTGGTCTGGATCGCGAGGCAGGAAGGTACGGCGACGGCGTATCCGCCCGCCGCATGTATCGCCTTTGCGTCCATCAGAACGCCTGCTCCTCCGGTGGGGTCGAACCCCCCGAAGGCCAGGATCACCGGCGGCCTGTTTCCTCTTTCCATATCCGTTGGAACTCCCTGGCGCGCTCCCGGATAGCGGGGCCGCCGAACAGGTCCGAGATCACCGCGAACCCGGATGCGCCCGCCCGGATCACCTCCCGGACGTTCTGCCGGGTGATCCCGGATATGGCGATTGCGGGGAGCGATACGGCCCCCGCAACCTCAGCGATGAGCTTCGGGCCCCGCGGCACGAGCGCGTCGTTCTTGGTCGTCGTCCGGAAGATCGCCCCCACGCCGATGTAGTCCGCGCCTTCCTGCTCCGCCCTGCGTGCTTCGGCGACATTGTGCGTGGACGACCCCAGAAGAAATCCCGGCGGGACCAGTTTCCGCGCCTCGGGGATCGGGAGATCGTCCTGCCCGAGGTGGCAGCCGTCCGCCTCCACCATCAGCGCCACGTCGAGGCGGTCGTTGACAAGGAAGAGGGCTCCGGCATTCCTGCATATACCGGCCAGCCTGCGTGCCCGGGAGAATACCGTCCGGGGGGAGGACTGCTTGTCCCGGTACTGGAGGATCCGGCACCCCCCCACGATCGCCTCCGAAACAGCGAATTCCAGTGCTTCCTCGGTGTCCTTCGCGTCGATGGCGACGACGGCGGGGTCCAGAACCCCGTAGAGCCCTTCGATCCGGGGGGATGGGAAAGCGATCCGTTTTCCGCTCATCGGGACTTCTTCTTTCGGGGAAGAAGGGAGAGGGACGACAGTTTTTTCCGCAGGGTGTTCCGATTGATCCCCAGGACCTGCGCGGCCTTCACCTGGTTCCCGCTGCTCGCCTCCATGACGACCTTGATGAGCGGCTTCTCCATCTGGCGGAGAAAGTAGCCGTGAAGATCGTCCTCGCCGTCGATGGCATCCCCCAGGCGCCCCACGAACTCCCTGACCCGCTCCTCGATAACCTGCTCCAGCGGAGCGGTGGACAGGTCAATCGCCCCGTCCGCCTTGGCCAGCTCCCGCGCCACCTCTTCCCGCCGCAGGAGTTTTCCCGTGGAGAGGACGGCAAGCCTCTGGACGAAATTTTCCAGCTCCCGTACGTTTCCTTTCCAGGTTTGGGCAGCGATTACCTCCAGCGCCTCTTTCGAGAACGAGCGGGGGGGCCGGGAAAGGATCGTGCAGTACTTCTGGAGGAAAAAATCGGCGAGAAGGGGGATATCCTCCCGCCTCTCGGAAAGGGGGGGTACGCGGATCGGGAAGACGTTCAGCCGGTCGAAAAGGTCCTCACGGAACCTGCCGTCCGCGACCATCCGCCGCAGGTCCCGGTTGGTCGCCGCGATGATGCGTCCCCGAAACAGGCGGTTCCGGCTCGACCCCAGCCTCGGGAATTCCTTCTCCTGCAGCACGCGGAGAATCTTCGCCTGGAGGTCGGTCGGGATGTCCCCGACCTCGTCAAGAAAAAGGGTGCCCCCCGAGGCGGCCTCCAGCTTCCCTTCCCGGGCCGTTTCCGCCCCCGTGAACGACCCCTTCTCGAAGCCGAACAGCTCCGCCTCCTGCAGATCTTTCGGGATGGCAGAGGCGTTGACCGGCACGAAGGGGCCGTCGGGTGTCCCCAGCTCGTGGATGCATCGGGCGACGAGCTCTTTCCCCACGCCACGCTCGCCCAGAAGCAGGACGGTGGCGTCGGAGTCCGCCACTTTTCCCACTCCCAGGAACACGTCCAGAATGGCGCGGCTCCGCCCGACGATACGGGCCGACTTCCACTCCTCGAGGTCTTCCGTCCGGAACGGACGCTCGCGGGAGGTCGCCTCGTTCGAGACTTGCCGCAGCAGGTTCTCGATATGGGCAATGTCGAACGGCTTGGTGATGAATTCCGCGGCTCCCGCACGGGTGGAGCGGGCGGCGGCTTCCGGCCGGCGAACGGCAGTCATGATGAAGAACCGGGTCGGGGATTTCCTCGCCTGGGCCTTCTCAAGGACCTCGATCCCTTCCATGGCGGGCATGCGGATGTCGATGAAGGCAGCGGCGTAGGTGTTCCGGGTCAGCAGGGAAAGCGCCTTTTCCCCGTCCTCCGCCAGGTCCGGAGAAAACCCCATCCCCTCGACCGTCTTCTTCAGGACCCAGCGGATGCTCTCGTCGTCGTCGGCTATGAGGACTTTGTTCACGGGTGTTTTTTCTTTCCTGTGGAGACTGGAAGGGATATTGTAACCGTCGTTCCCTTTCCTCGCACCGATTTTATTTCCAGCTTCCCGCCGTATCGGGAGATCGACTGTCTTGCCATCACAAGGCCGAGTCCCGTCCCCTTCGCCTTCGTCGTGTAGAACGGCAAAAACGCCCTTCGGGCCTCCTCCTCCGACATCCCGGTGCCGTCGTCCGCAATGAAGATCTCCACAAAAGAGTGCATTCTTCCTCTCGTCCGCCCCCACCGGTAATTTACGTTCATCCGGGTGTGGATGCGCACGGTTCCCTTTCCCGGGATGGACTCCACGGCGTTCTTGAGAACGTTCACGATCGCCCGGAACACGGTGTCGGGGTGCCCGGACACGTTGGGAATGCTCGGATCGGCGATGAGCTCGAAGCGGATCTCCTTCCCCTGAGACCGCACATCCGAGCGCATGAGTTCCTCGGCTTCCCGGAGGATCGAGTGGACAGGGAAGGGGCGGGCCGGCGGAGGGACCCTCCCCATCTCGAGCATCTTTTCCACGAGCCCGTTGATTCTCTCCGCCTCCCGAAGGATCAGACGGGTTCCCTCCCGGCGCTCCTCCTCGTGCGCCTCCCCCCGCAGCATCCATTGAGCCGCCCCCCGGATCCCCCCCAGCGGATTCTTGATCTCGTGGGCGATTCCGTAGGCAAGCGTCTGCATCTCCTCCGCGCTCATGGAGGCCCTCTCCTCCTGTCCCACCAGGCTGAGGATCTCGGCGGGCTTGATCGATAGGACGGCCCCGTTGGGATCTCCCGCGATGCCGGGCATGGGGGACGCCCCGATGATGACCGTGACCGACGGGGGGGGCGGGTTGCCCGCCGCCTGCGCCCGCCGGGGAATCCTGAGCTCCACGTCGTATCCGGTGACGGCCGCGTTGTCCTCGATAGCCTTCCGGAGGATCCGTGCGGCGCCGGGGGACCCCCGGAAGATCGTCCGGTAATGTTTCCCGGTGAATGCCCGTGACGACCCTTGGAGAATCTCCTCGGCGGCCGGGTTCGCGTAGACAAGCCTTCCCGTCCCGTCGAAGGCGAGGATCCCGATGTTTACGGATTCAAGCGTCTTCTGGAAGAGGTCGTTCAAAAGAATCTCGCTACGGCACGGCGGAAATCGTCGAGGGTCCCCACCCTCACGAGGTGGCCCCGAAACGCGGAAGCCCCCGGGATTCCCCGGCTGTACCATGCGAGGTGCTTCCGCATATCGCGGATCCCGGCCTCTTCGTGGCGGCGGTGCATCTCCTCTCCGTGCCTCAGGATCAGCGCCCTGCGTGCTTCGGGAGAGGGGCCGTCCGGCGATGCCTCCGGCGTGCCGGGCCACGCGGCGGCGGCAATCTCCCCACGGATCGCGGAGAAGATCCAGGGATTTCCCATGGCCGCGCGCCCGATCATCACCGCGTCGCACCCGGTTTCCAAAACCATACGACAGGCATCCTTCGGATGTCCCACGTCCCCGTTGCCGATCACGACACGGTCGTGGAATTCCTTTTTCAAGCGGGCGATCTGTCCCCAGTCGGCCCTGCCGGAAAACATCTGTCCCCGGGTCCGCGGGTGGAGTGTGACGGCTGCGGCCCCTGCGTCAAAGACCTCCCTCGCCACCGCGAGATACGAGTCGGTTTGCGTGCCGAAGCCCGAACGGATCTTGACGGTGACGGGGATCTTCGCGGCATCGGAGGCGGCCTTTGCGATTTTTCCCGCGAGACGGGGACGGGAGAGCAGAGCCGCGCCCGCTCCGCCTGCCGTTACCCTGCGTACCGGACATCCCATATTGATGTCGACGAAGTCGAACCCGAGGCGACCGATCTCCGCGGCTGCTTCCCCCATCTCCTCCGGTACCGCGCCGAACAGTTGCGCGCCGATGGGGCGCTCCCCCTCTCCGAATCGGAGATATCGCTCCGTCCTTCCGGGCTGCATGAGCAGCCCCTTGGCAGAAATCATCTCGGTCACCGTCACGTCGGCTCCGTTTTCCCGACAGAGGAGCCGGAACGTGCTGTCCGTGATTCCGGCCAGGGGCGCGAGGATCAATTTTTTCCTGAAATCCATGATCTCCTACTATATCACCGCCGCCGGGAGCGGAAACCCCGTGTCCGCCCCGGCGGGAAGGCAAAAAAAAACGGGGATTTGCGCCACCGACGATGTGATATCCTGAGTGAGAGCGTTGGTTAGGAAAGGCGATGGGGTTCGCCTTTAACCGCCCGTCCGGGCTGATGACCCCTGACCGTGGAGAGAGAACACCCGGCCGGGGCGCTGCTTTGACGGAGAAAGGGAAACGGTGCCCGCCGGGAGATCCCGGGGGGCGTTTTCGTTTTCCGGGTCGGGCAGGAAGGAAAAGGGGTTTCCGGGCATCGTGGCGCACAATGTGATGACACGCGAGGAAAATCCGGAGCGGCTCCTGGAGCGGCTCGTCGAGATCCGGGACCAATACCGTCTGCAAAGCCTCGACCCGCAGATCGAGGCATGCCGGCAGGGTCTCAGGCAGGACGGGATCATCGACGTCGCCGTACTGGGCCGCTTCAAGGCGGGGAAGAGTTCCTTCCTGAACTGTATCGTGGGGCAGGACGTCCTGCCTGTCGGAGCGATCCCCGTGACCTCGGTGCTCACCGTCCTTTGCTTCGGGGAACGGGAACGGGCACGCGTGCGGTTCACGGACGGTGCGGAACAGGTCATTCGCGTTGCCGAACTGCCGGACTTCGTTACGGAAGAGAAAAACCCGGAGAACCGGAAGAACGTTGTCCAGGTGACCGTGGACCTTCCCTCTCTCGGCAGGTATCCCAACACCCGCTTCCTCGACACGCCCGGCCTGGGAAGCGCTTTTCGCCACAACACGCAGGTGACGATGGAGTGGCTCCCCCGTGCCGCCGCGTCTCTGGTCGCCATCAGCGTGGACCAGCCGGTATCGGAGCAGGACATCTCCCTCCTTCGGGATCTGGCGCGGCACACCCCCCGGATCGTGATCCTCCTTACGAAGGTGGACCTGTTGAGCGAATCCGACCTCCTGGCCGTGACCCGACACGTCCGGACCACCCTTGACAGGGAACTGGGTTCGGAGTTCCCGTTCTTTCCTTTTTCCTGCCGCTCCGGGGCGGACCGTTGGCGCGGGGAGATCGCGGAGCGCCTGTTCGCGCCGCTGGCTTCCCGCAGCCGGGAGGAGAGGAAGGCCATCTTCACCCACAAGATGCGCACCCTGATGCAGGAACAGCTTCAGTACCTGCGGATCGCCCGGGAAGCCGCAAGCGCCAACGATTCCCTCCGGGAGACCCTCCGCGGGCGGATCCTGAACGAACGCGTGCAGCTCGCAAACGTCCTGGAAGAAGTCTCTCTTGTCGCAGGCAAGTGCCGGGAGGACGCCCGGAAGAGGATCGAGGTGAGGATCCTTCGTCACCAGGGGATGCTTCTGCGGCAGACCCGGGAGAGGCTTGCGGAGGAGATGCCTTCCTGGCGGGGGAATCTCT
>Ga0210060_1000136_pt1 | contig 41621 bp, 30 predicted proteins | sample Joice_CattailNLB_FD_184871 | JGI IMG/M metagenome (GOLD analysis project Ga0210060, IMG submission 184871) | Wetland microbial communities from San Francisco Bay, California, USA, that impact long-term carbon sequestration - Joice_CattailNLB_D2... | ecosystem: Environmental > Aquatic > Marine >...
CGATGGCGTTCAGGCTCGGGCCAGTTCTCGAAGTCGTTGCGCGAATGCAGGATCACGTGGTTGTGCAGGAACTGCATGTCGCCGGGCTGGAAGGCCATCGACAGGTGAATGTCCGGCTCGTTCGACAGCGCATCGAGCAGATCCATCGCCTCGACCTGCTGCCGGCTGAGCCGCGCCGCCTGCGGGAACTGACGCTGCGCCGACTCGATGTACTGGCGCACGTAGATGCACGACAGGCGCCCCGCATGCCAGTGAAAGATCGGCATGTCGAACCAGGGCTGCATGCCCTCGGGCACCTCACCGCGCCGGTCGGTGGGGTAAGGCCGGAACAGCGCGGGCACCAGGTCGGGCCGACGTCTGCAGACCTCGTTGTACAGCGTCATCGAGCTGACGATGAAGCTCTCGCCGCCCGCCTTTGCGGTCTTCAGGCAGAGCAGGCCGACGATGTCGCAGGAATCGCTGTGGTACTCGAGCTTGCGGTGCGTCTGGTAGTAGCGCACGTTCGGATCGGCGACGTCGACCCCGAGATCCTTCACGTGACCGAGCAGATGCCCCTTGGCGTTTTGCGAGCGCGGCGCGCCGAGATGACTGCCGAGTCCCATGAAGGCAATCGCCTGCGCCTCGCGCGGGTAACGCTCGACCTCGAAGCCGCGCAGCAGCACGAAGCCGCGGCCCTCGAGCAGATCCTCGAGAACGCTGCGCAGCAGCGGGCCGAGCGTGGGCAGCGGAAACTGGGATGGCGCGATCGTCGCGAGCGGCAGGCCCGCAGCCTGAAACGAACCGATCGCCGCATCGAGCTCGGCGCGATGCGCGGCGCTGAGCTGAATAACCCACTGTGCTTCGCGTGATTGAAATTCACGCCCAAACCACGCCGACGAACCGGTGAACGCGTGCGGCAGGTCAGGCGTTTGCATCGTTTTTGCTTTCATGCGGAAAGATCAATCGAATCATGCGCGTGATAGGCACAAGATTAGCGCAGGCAGCGCCGACGCAAAACGAAATTCGAGCGCAGATCGAGGCGCGAAACGCCGCTTTGCTAGAATAGGCGCCATCCGCGATTCGTCGCCGCGCAGCGCGCCGCCGCACGAAGCATCGCGCAGTTCTCACCCCGCGTCGGCAGCGGATCGTACCGAACGTACCGGAGTACCGGACACCGGAAGGATCTGGGCGCTACCTATGCTGACCGACCACGACGTTTACCTATTCCGCGAAGGCACCCACGGCCGGCTGTTCGAAGGCCTCGGCTGCCAGATGCACAGCAGCAGGGACGGCGCGCAGTTTGCGGTCTGGGCGCCGAACGCGCGCGCGGTCTCGGTGATCGGCGAATGGAACGGCTGGAATCCGGAGGCCGATCCGCTCGCGGCGCGTGCCGACGGCAGCGGCATCTGGGAACGCCGCGTGCGGGGCGTCGCCCAGGGACAGGCGTACAAGTTCCGCATCGTCTCGCAGGCGGGCGGTCATGTGTCCGAGAAGGCCGACCCCTACGCGTTCTGCAGCGAGCTGCCGCCGGCGACCGCCTCGCGCGCCTGGACGCTGGACTATGCCTGGGGCGACGCCGACTGGATGACCGGCCGCGGGGCGCGCAACGCGCTGGACGCGCCGATGGCGGTCTACGAGATGCACCTGGGCTCCTGGCGCCGCGCGAGCGACGGCCAGTTCCTCGGCTACCGCGAGATCGCGCATGCGCTCGCCGAGTACCTGCAGCACATGGGCTTCACCCACGTCGAGCTGATGCCGGTGACCGAGCATCCGTTCTACGGCTCCTGGGGCTACCAGACTACGGGTTATTTCGCGCCTTCGGCGCGCTACGGCACGCCGCAGGACTTCATGTACCTGGTCGATCACCTGCACCAGAACGGCATTGGCGTGCTGCTCGACTGGGTGCCGTCGCACTTTCCGACGGACGCGCATGGCCTGGGCTATTTCGACGGCACCCATCTGTACGAGCACGCCGACCCCAAGCAGGGCTTCCACCCGGAATGGAACTCGAGCATCTTCAACTACGACCGCAACGAGGTGCGCGGCTTCCTGCTGTCCTCGGCGCTGTTCTGGCTCGACAAGTACCACATCGACGGGCTGCGCGTGGATGCAGTCGCCTCGATGCTCTATCTCGACTACGCGCGCAAGGACGGCGAGTGGATCCCGAACCGCTACGGCGGCAAGGAAAACCTCGGCGCGATCAGCTTCCTGCGCATGATGAACGAGGCGGTCTACCGCGACCATCCCGACACGGTCACGATCGCCGAGGAGTCGACCGCCTGGCCGATGGTGTCGCGCCCGGTCTATCTCGGCGGGCTCGGTTTCGGCATGAAGTGGAACATGGGCTGGATGCACGACACCCTCGCCTACTTCAAGGACGACCCGGTGTTCCGCAAGTTCCACCAGGACCGGCTGACGTTCTCGCTCTGGTACGCGTTCAACGAAAACTTCGTGCTGCCGCTCTCGCACGACGAGGTCGTGCACGGCAAGGGATCGCTCATCGGCAAGATGCCCGGCGACGGCTGGCAGCAGTTCGCCAACCTGCGCGCCTTGTACGGCTACATGTGGGGCCATCCGGGCAAGAAAATGCTCTTCATGGGCTGCGAGTTCGGCCAGCGCCGCGAATGGACACACGACGACCAGCTCGAATGGTGGGTGACCGGCCTGCCCGAGCACGAGGGCCTGCAGCGCTGGGTCGCCGACCTGAACCGCTGTTACCGCGATGAGCCCGCGCTCTACGAGGTCGATTTCGAGGGCAGCGGCTTCGAGTGGATCGATTGCAGCGACCACGAGGCGAGCGTGATCGCCTTCCTGCGCAAGCCCAGGCGCGGCGGCGCCCCGGTGCTGGTGGCCTGCAACTTCACGCCGCTGCCGCGGCCGAACTACGCCCTCGGGGTGCCGAGCGGCGGAACCTGGCGCGAAATCCTGAACAGCGACGCCCGCGAATACGGCGGCGCCGGCTGGGGCAACCTGGGTGGCGTCGAGGCTGCGCCGGTGCAGGCGCACGGCCGTCCCTGGTCGATCAATCTGACCCTGCCGCCGCTTGCGACCGTGATGCTGAAAGGCGAAGCGCATGGCTGATCCGAAGACCGCGCCCGGGCACCGCGCCCGGACGCAGCCCGCGAAAGCGCGCGACGCCGACGGCCGCGTGCGCGCAGTGATCGACGCCGTGCGGCCCTGCATCGACGGCGGGCGTTTTGCGGTGAAGCGCGTCGAGGGCGAGGTCGTGATCGTCGAGGCGGACTGCTTCACCGACGGCCACGACGCGCTGCGCGTGCTGCTGCGCTGGCGTGCCGCCGACGACCGGGCCGAGAGCGCCTGGCAGGACGTCGAGATGGCACACGACGTGAACGATCGCTGGCTGGGCAGCTTCGTCGCCGGGCCGCCGGGACGCTACGTCTACACGGTGGTGGCCTGGGTCGACCATTTCCTGTCCTGGCATCACGAGCTCGAGCGGCGCAGCGACCCGGAGGACATCGCACTTGCCGCACGCGTCGGCGCGAAGCTCGCGCGCGACGCGCTGGGACGTGCGCAACGCGAGGATCACGACGCGCTCGCCGAGTGGGCCAAGCGGCTCGAGCAGGACGCCAGGCGCTGCGACGGCGAGCCGCAGGCCCAGGCACTCAAGGCGCTCGCGCTGGACGCCGATTTTGCGAAGTTGATGATGCGCTACCCGGACCGCAGGTTTGAAACACGCTGGCCGGACGCGTTGCCGCTGCTCGTCGATCGCCTGCGCGCGCGCTACTCCGCCTGGTACGAGCTCTTTCCGCGCTCGACCTCGCCCGACCCCGGGCGTGATGGCACCCTGAAGGACTGCGTGGCGCGCCTGCCCTACGTCGCCGAGCTCGGCTTCGATGTGCTTTACCTGCCGCCGATCCACCCGATCGGCCGCGAAAAGCGCAAAGGCAGGAACAACGCCCTCGTCGCCGAGCGCGACGATGTCGGCAGCCCCTGGGCGATCGGCGCGATCGAGGGCGGACACAAGGCGGTCCATCCCGCGCTCGGCACGCTGGACGACTTCCGCACGCTGGTGGAGGCGGCGCACGCGCGCGGCATCGAGATTGCGCTCGACATCGCCTACCAGTGCGCACCGGATCATCCCTACGTCAAGGCGCATCCGACCTGGTTCCGCTGGCGCCCCGACGGCAGCGTGCAGTACGCGGAGAATCCGCCGAAGAAGTACCAGGACATCTACCCCTTCGATTTCGAGTCCGAGGACTGGCGCGCGCTCTGGGACGAGCTGAAAAGCGTGTTCGAGTTCTGGATCGCCGAGGGCGTGAAGATCTTCCGCGTCGACAATCCGCACACCAAGGCGTTCCCGTTCTGGGAGTGGTTGATCGGCGAGCTCAAGCAGGCGCACCCCGAGGTGCTGTTCCTCGCCGAGGCGTTCACCCGTCCCAAGGTGATGCATCGCCTGGCGAAGCTCGGCTACACGCAGTCCTATACCTATTTTGCCTGGCGCAATACCAAGCACGAGCTCACCGAGTACTTCACCGAGCTCACGCAAGGCCCCGGGCGCGAGTATTTCCGCCCGAACGTCTGGCCGAACACGCCCGACATCCTGACCGAAGCGCTGCAGTTCGGCGGACGGCCGGTGTTCATGCAGCGCCTCGTGCTCGCGGCGACGCTGGCGGCGAGCTACGGGATCTACGGCCCCGCCTACGAACTGCTCGAGGCCGCGCCGCGCGACCCGGGCAGCGAGGAGTATCTCCATTCGGAAAAATACCAGGTCCGCCACTGGGATCTCGAGCAGCCCAACAGCCTGCGCGCGTTCATCGCGCGCGTGAACCGGATTCGCCGCGACAACCCGGCATTGCACGCGGACTGGAGCCTGCGTTTTTTCCCGACCGACAACGACCAGCTGATCTGCTATGCAAAGGCGACCGAGGACGGCGCCAACCAGATCGTCTGCGTGGTCAACCTCGATCCGCACAACACCCATTCGGGCTGGGTCGATCTGGATCTCGCGGCGCTGGGCATCGAAGCCGCAATGCCTTACCAGATGCACGACCTGATCAGCGGCGCGCGTTTCCTGTGGCAGGGGCCGCGCAATTTCGTGCAGCTCGATCCGCAACGCAGCCCGGCGCATGTCTTCCGCGTGCACCGGCGCGTGCACCGCGAGCACGATTTCGACTATTTCCTGTAGCGCAGACAGCACCGTGAACGCACCCGTCACCAGCAACGCAACGGCGCCCGCGCAGAACACGGCGACGACGAACACCGTCGACACGCTCTGGTACCAGGACGCGGTCATCTATCAGCTGCACATCAAGGCGTTCTTCGATTCGAACGGCGACGGCATCGGCGATTTCCGCGGCCTGACCTCGAAGCTCGACTACGTGCGCGATCTCGGGGTCAACACCATCTGGGTGCTGCCGTTCTATCCCTCGCCGCTCAAGGACGACGGCTACGACGTCGCCGACTATCACAACGTCCACCCGCAGTACGGCACGCGTCAGGACTTCCGTCAGTTGGTGCGCGAAGCGCACCGCCGGGGCCTGCGCGTCATCACCGAGCTCGTGGTCAACCATACCTCGGACCAGCACGCCTGGTTCCAGGCGGCGCGGCGCGCACCGGCCGGCTCGGCGAAGCGCGACTACTACGTCTGGAGCGACAACGACCAGAAGTATCCCGAGACGCGGATCATCTTCACCGACACCGAGACCTCGAACTGGACCTGGGATCCGGTCGCCAAGGCCTACTACTGGCACCGCTTCTTCAGCCATCAGCCCGACCTCAACTTCGACAACCCGAACGTGCTGAAAGCGGTGCTGCGCACCATGCGCTTCTGGCTCGACATGGGCGTGGACGGGTTCCGCCTCGACGCAATCCCCTACCTGGTCGAGCGCGAAGGCACCAACAACGAGAATCTGCCCGAGACCCATGCGGTGCTGAGAAAGATCCGCGCCGCGCTCGACGCGAAATACAAGGGCAAGCTGTTTCTCGCCGAGGCCAACCAGTGGCCGGAGGACGTGCGCGAGTACTTCGGCGACGGCGACGAGTGCCACATGGCCTACCACTTCCCGCTGATGCCGCGCATGTACATGGCGATCGCGCTGGAAGACCGCCATCCGATCGTCGAGATCATGCAGCAGACACCGGACATCCCGGAAAGCTGCCAGTGGGCGGTGTTCCTGCGCAACCACGACGAGCTGACCCTCGAGATGGTGACCAGCAAGGAGCGCGACTACATGTACCGCATGTACGCCGCGGACCCGCGCGCCAAGATCAACCTCGGCATCCGCCGGCGCCTCGCGCCGCTGATGGAAAACGACATGGACCGCATCAAGCTGATGAACAGCCTGCTGCTGTCGATGCCAGGCTCGCCGATCATCTACTACGGCGACGAGATCGGCATGGGCGACAACATCTTTCTCGGCGACCGCAACGGCGTGCGCACGCCCATGCAGTGGAGCCCGGACCGCAACGCCGGTTTCTCGCGCGCCGATCCGCAGCGCCTGTACCTGCCGGCGATCCAGGACCCGATCTACGGCTACGAGGCGGTCAACGTGGAGGCGCAGCTGCGCGATCCGGGCTCGCTGCTCAACTGGATGCGGCGCATGCTCGCGGTGCGCAAGACCTCGCGCGCCTTCGGCCGCGGCAAGCTCACCTTCCTGCGCGCGGGCAACCGCAAGATCCTCGCCTACCTGCGCGAGCTCGGCGACGAGGCGATCCTCTGCGTCGCCAACCTCGGCCGCTCGGCGCAGCCGGTCGAGTTGGATCTCAAGCGCTACCGCGGCCGCGTGCCGGTCGAGCTGCTCGGGCGCACGCCGTTCCCGCCGGTCGGCGACCTGCCCTACCTGCTCACCCTGCCGGCGCATGGCTTTTACTGGTTCCGGCTCGCCGCCGATGTCGAAGTGCCGCACTGGCACGAGGAGTTCCTGGTGCGCGACGAGGCCCCCGTGCTGGTGCTGTTCGACGGCTGGACGAGCCTGTTCCCGGACCGCGTGGTGCCCTGGCGGATCGGCCTTGCGGAGAAGGCGCGCCGCCAGTTCGAAACCGAGATCGTGCCGCGCTTCGTCGAGGCGCAGCGCTGGTATGCGGCCAAGGGCGAGGCCGTGACGCGCGCCGCGCTGACCGGGCACGCGCTATGGAAGACGGACAAGCAGCAGTGGCTGCTCGGCCTGTTCGAGGTCGAGGCGCAGAGCGAGCCGAGCCGCTACTTCGTCCCGCTGGCGCTCGCCTGGGAGGATCACGACGAGGAGCGCGTCAAGACGCTCGCGCCGGCGACGCTCGCCCGGGTTCGCCAGCAGGCCGAGGTGGGCGTGATGGCAGACGCCTTCGCCGACGAGCCGTTCGTGCGCGCGCTGGTTGCCGCGGTGCGCGCGGGGCTCGAGCTGCCGGCCGGACAGGGTCGCGTGCGCTTCGTAGCCACGGCGGCATTCGACGCGATCCTCGCCGGCGACAGCCTCGACGCGCTGCCGGTGGTTCGCACGCAGGCGCAGACCAGCAACACCGGCGTCTCGCTCGGCTCGCGCCTGTTCGTCAAGGGCTACCGGCGCATCCGCGCGGGCACCAACCCGGAGTTCGAGATCGGGCGCTACCTCACCGAGGTGGCGCGCTTCCCGAATTGCGTGCCTGTGGCCGGCGTCGTCGAGCACCTGACGAACGACGGCGAGAGCACCACGCTCGCCCTGCTCCAGGCCTACTGCTCGAACCAGGGCGACGGCTGGGGCCACACGACGGAATACCTCGAGCGCTACCTCGAGAGCCGCCGCACGCTCGGCGAAGCACCGCCCGCGGACGTGCACGGCGCGTTTCTCGCGCTCATGCACACCCTCGGACAGCGCACCGGCGAGCTGCATGTCGCGTTCGCCCGGCGCAGCGGCGATCCGGCATTCGACGCCGAGCCGGTCACGGAAGCCGACGTCGCCGCCTGGCGCGGCAGCGTGCTGAAGGAGGCCCTCGACACGCTGGCGCTGCTCGAGCGGCATCGCGGCGAGATGACCGCCCCGGCGCGCGACGAGGCACGCACCCTGCTCGTCGAGCGCGAGGCGCTGCTCGCGCGCATCGAGGCCGCCGGACGCGGCGGCGGCGCAACGCTGAAAACCCGCTATCACGGCGATTACCACCTCGGCCAGGTGCTGCTGTCGAAGAACGACTTCCTGATCACCGACTTCGAGGGCGAGCCGGCGCGTCCGCTGGAGGCGCGCCGCGCCAAGCACTGCCCGCTGCGCGACGTCGCCGGCATGCTGCGCTCGTTCAGCTACGCGCGCTGGACCGCGGCGAAGCAGGCGAGCAGCATGGAGCATGCGCGCGATGGCCGGCTCGAGGCCCTCCTCGTGCAATGGGAGCGCGAGACGCGACAGGTCTTCCTGCAGGCCTACGAGCAGGCGGTCGCCGGCAGCGGTCTGTACGGCAGCTTTGCGGCAGCGCGCGGCCTGCTCGAGCTTTTCGAGCTCGAGAAGGCGCTCTACGAGCTGCGTTACGAGATCAACAATCGGCCCGGCTGGGTGCACATCCCGCTGCAGGGCATCGTCGCGCTTGCCGGCGGCGGACTGGCCGGGTCTTGAGGCCGCGACGGCGCAAGCGCCGCACGGTGCCAATCGAACTCTAAAGGGAGGTGAGGATGGGAAACGTAAGTGTGATGCTGGAACCGGTGCGCGTGTTCCTCGCGCACCTGGGCGATTTCTTGCCGCGACTCGCCCTCGCGGCTGCGGTGGTCATCGGCGGCTGGATGCTCGCCAAGCTTGCGCGCCTCGCGGTCGACAAGGGGCTGCGCGCAGTCAATTTCAACGTCATCACCGAGCGCTCGGGCATGGACGGCTTCCTCGCGCAGGGCGGCCTGCGCGGCGACACCGCCGGAATCCTCGCCCTCGTGATTTACTGGCTCGTCGTGCTCGCGGCGCTGATCATCGCGTTCAACAGCCTCGGCCTGACCTACATCACCGACCTGCTCGGCCAGGTGGTCCTGTTCGTGCCGAAGGTTGTCGTGGCCCTGCTGATCCTCGCCTTCGGCGCGTACTTCGCGCGCTTCGTCGGCACCACGGTGGTGACCTACTGCCGCAACGTCGGCATGCAGGACGCCGAGTTTCTCGGCAAGATCGCGCAGTACGCAATCATGGTGTTCGTCGCGCTGATCGCCCTCGACCAGGTGAACGTGGGCGGCGAGATCGTCCGCCAGAGCTTCCTGATCATCCTGGCAGGCATCGTGCTCGCGCTTGCGCTCGCCTTCGGACTCGGGGGACGCGAGTGGGCGGCCGGCCAGCTCGAGCGCTGGCTGTCGCGCGAAGCGCAGCGCGGGGGCGATCAGCCCTCGGACCCGCAGGCTGAATGATCCTCGCGGGTGACATCGGCGGCAGCAAAACCAGACTTGGACTGTTCGACGACGCCGACGCGCCGCCGCGCTTCGAGCGGCGCTACGCCTCGGGCGACTACCCTGCGCTCGAGCCGCTGATCAGGGAATTTCTGAGCGCGGCCGCGGCCGCGTTCGACAGGCCGGTGAGGCCGCAGGCCGCCTGCTTCGGCGTCGCCGGCCCGATCGAGGGCCAGCGGGTACGCGTGACGAACCTGCCCTGGACGATCGACGCCGACGCGCTCGCGCGCGACTTTGCCATCCCGCGGCTGCGCCTGCTGAACGATTTCGCCGCCGCCGCCTATGGCATCGACGCACTGCGCGGCGACGCGCTCGCGACGCTGCAGGAAGGCGCGCCGCGCAGCGACGCGCCGCGCCTCATCCTCGGCGCCGGCACGGGTCTCGGCATCGCGTACGTGGCACGCGGCGCCTCGGGCGAGCAGCCGTTGCCGGGCGAAGGCGGGCACACGGGATTCGCGCCGCGCACGGCCGACGAGGTCGCCCTGTGGCAGTACCTTCACGCGCGCGTCGGCCGCGTGACGCTCGAGCACGTGCTCTCGGGCAGCGGGCTGATGCGCATCTACGATTTCCTGCTCGAGCGCGGCGTGCATCCGGAAACGCCGGCGCTGCGCGCCGAGATGGCCGAGGGCGATATCCCGGCGATCATCACGCGCTACGCGCTCGAGCGCGGTGACGCGCTGGCGCGCGCCGCACTCGACCTGTTCATCGCCTGCTACGGCGCGGCGGCCGGCGATCACGCGCTCAACGTGATGGCGCGCGGCGGCGTCTACGTCGCCGGCGGCATCGCGCCGAAGATCCTGCCGCGCCTCGCCGCCGACGGCTTCATCGCGGCCTTCAACGACAAGGCGGCGTTCGCCGAGGTCACGCGGCGCATGCCGGTCCACGTCGTGCTCGAGGAGCGATTGCCGCTGTTCGGCGCCGCGCGCGCGGCCTGCGCCTGAGCCGTCTGCGGGCGCGACATGAGATACTCCGCAGCCCTCGCAAACGGGCCTTCGCCGGCAGCGCGCGGGCGCCTTACCTTGGATCGGAATTGACGTGCCAGAGAAGATCGTCGAACCCCCTCGTATCACCGTCGTCTGGCCCGGCCGAGCGTACCCCCGCGGTGCCACCTGGGACGGCGAAGGCGTGAACTTCGCGCTGTTCTCGGAGCACGCCGAGAAAGTCGAGCTGTGCATCTTCGACGATACCGGGCGCCGCGAGCGCCAGCGCGTCACGCTGCCCGAGCGCACCGACCAGATCTGGCATGGCTATCTGCCCGAGGCGCGTCCGGGGATGGTCTACGGCTACCGCGTGCACGGCCCATACCGTCCCGAGGACGGTCATCGCTTCAACCCGCAGAAGCTGCTGATCGACCCCTATGCCAAGGAGATCGTCGGCGCACTTCGCTGGAGCGACGCGCTCTACGGCTACACGGTCGGGCACAAGCGCGAGGACCTCGCCTTCGACCGGCGCGACAGCGCGGCGTACATGCCCAAGGCCCGTGTCGTCGACCAGGCGTTCACCTGGGGCGACGACCGGCGCCCGGTCGTGGCCTGGCACGAAACCGTCGTCTACGAGCTCAACGTGCGCAGCTTCACCATGCAGCATCCCGGCGTGCCGCAGGCGCTGCGCGGCACCTACGCCGGCCTCGCCTCGGCGCCCGCGGTCGAGTACCTGAAGCGGCTGGGCGTGACGACGGTCGAGCTGATGCCGGTGCACGCATACGTCGACGAACGCCACCTGGTCGAGCGCGGCCTGCGCAATGCCTGGGGCTACAACACGCTCGGCTTCTTCGCGCCGGAAACCCGCTACTCCGCCTCGGGCAGCTCGAAAGAATTCAAGACGATGGTGAAGACCCTGCACTCGGCGGGCTTCGAGGTCGTCATCGACGTGGTCTACAACCACAGCTGCGAAGGCAATCACCTCGGTCCGACGGTATCGTTTCGCGGACTGGACAACGCCAGCTACTACCGCCTGGTCGAAGACAGCCGGCGCCATTACATGGACTTCACCGGCTGCGGCAATACCCTGAACCTCGAGCATCCGCGGGTGCTGCAGCTGGTGATGGATTCGCTGCGCTACTGGGTCGAGGTGATGCACGTCGACGGCTTTCGCTTCGATCTCGCACCGGCGCTCGCGCGCGAAGGCAGCGAAGTCGAGCGCATGGGCGGCTTTTTCAGCGTCGTCCGCCAGGACCCCGTGCTGAACCGGATCAAACTGATCGCCGAGCCCTGGGACATCGGCGCCGGTGGCTACCAGGTCGGCAACTTTCCGCTCGGCTGGGCCGAATGGAACGACCAATACCGCGACGGCATGCGCGCCTACTGGAAGGGCGACGGCGGACTGATCGGCGAGTTCGCCCGCCGGCTCACCGGCTCGTCCGACCTGTACGGACGCGAGGGGCGCCGCCCGCACGCGAGCGTCAACTTCCTCGCCGCGCACGACGGCTTCACCCTGCACGACGTGGTGAGCTACAACGACAAGCACAACGAGGCCAACGGCGAGGAAAACCGCGACGGGCACAGCCACAACCTGTCCTGGAACTGCGGCCACGAGGGCCCGACCGACGACCCGGCGATCAACGCGCTGCGCGAGCGCCAGAAGCGCAACATGCTCGCCACCCTGTTCCTGTCGCAGGGCATCCCGATGCTGCTCGCGGGGGACGAGCGCGGCCACACACAGCAGGGCAACAACAACGCCTACTGCCAGGACAACGCCACTTTCTGGCTCGACTGGACGCCGACGGCGGAACGCGAATCGCTGCTCGTTTTCGTGCGCCGCCTGATCGCGCTGCGCCATGCGCACCCGATCTTTCGCCGGCGCGACTTTTTCCAGGGTCGGCCGCTGCACGGCGCGGGCGTCAAGGACATCCAGTGGCTCAAGGCCGACGGCAGCGAGATGACCGACGAGGAATGGGAGCATGAACATGCCCGCAGCCTCGGCGTCTACCTCTCGGGCGCCGCGCTGGACGAGATCGATCGCACCGGCCAGCGCATCGTGGACAACGACTTCCTGATCCTGTTCAACGCGCATCACGAGGACGTGGCGTTCAGATTGCCACCGTTCGATGGCGCGCCCTGGCACGCCCTGATCGACACCGCGCTCGAGGAAAATCATCCCGACCTGCGCCAGTCCTATGCCGCGGGCGACCGCTTCGCGCTCCAAGGCCGCTCGCTCGCGCTCCTCATTCGCCGGCCGGCACAGCGATGAAGGCCGCGCATTCCATGCCGTTCGGCGCCGAGCACCGCGCGGACGGCTCGACCCGCTTTCGGCTCTGGGCGCCGGGCGCCGCCGCGGTCGACCTGGAGCTCGCCGGGGCAGCAGGCCAGGCACGTCTCGCGATGCAGCGCGACGCGGACGGCTGGCACACGTTGCTGACGCCCGCCGCCGCCGGCGCGCGCTATCGCTTCGTGGTCGGCGAAGGGCTCCTGGTTCCGGATCCCGCTTCGCGCTGCAATCCCGACGACGTGCACGGCGCAAGCGAAGTCGTCGACCCGAACGCCTATGCCTGGCGCCATGACTGGCGCGGCCGCCCCTGGCACGAGGCGGTGGTCTACGAGCTGCACATCGGCAGCTTCACTGCGGAAGGCAGCTTTGCCGCCGCCGCCGCGCGACTGCCGGCGCTCGCCGCGCTCGGCGTCACCGCGATCGAGCTGATGCCGGTGGCGGATTTTCCCGGCGCGCGCAACTGGGGCTACGACGGCGTGCTGCCGTTCGCGCCGGATGCGAGCTACGGCCGGCCCGAGGACCTCAAGGCGCTGATCGATGCCGCGCACGGCCTCGGGCTGATGGTCCTGCTCGACGTCGTCTACAACCACTTCGGGCCGGAGGGCAACTACCTCCATGCCTACTGCCCGGCGTTCTTCAACCCGAAGCATCAGACGCCCTGGGGCGCCGCGATCAACTTCGACGGCGAAGCGGCGCGCTGCGTGCGCGACTTCTTCATCCACAATGCGCTCTACTGGATCGAGGAGTACCGCTTCGACGGCCTGCGGCTGGACGCGATTCACGCCATCCGCGACGACTCGACGCCGCACATCGTGACCGAGATCGCACAGGCCCTGCACGCCGGCCCCGGACGCGAGCGCCAGGTGCATCTGGTGCTCGAGAACGATGCCAACCAGTCGCGCTTCCTCGAGCGCGACGCCGGCGGCATGCCGCGCGCCGCGACCGCGCAATGGAACGACGACCTGCACCACGCTTTTCACGTGCCGCTCACCGGCGAGGCCGACGGCTACTACGCGGATTACGCGGATGCGCCGCTCGAGCGGCTCGGACGCGGCCTGGCCGAAGGCTTCGTCTATCAGGGCGAGGCTTCGGCGTTCCGCGGCGGCGCGCTGCGCGGCGCGCCGAGCGCGCAGCTGCCGCCGACCGCGTTCATCTCGTTTCTGCAGACCCATGACCAGGTCGGCAACCGTGCCTTCGGCGAGCGCATTCATGCGCTCTCGGACCCGGTTCGCGAGCGCGCCGCGCTCGCCGCGCTGCTGCTCGCGCCGCAGCTGCCGATGCTGTTCATGGGCGAGGAATGGGCGGCCTCGACGCCGTTCCAGTTCTTCTGTGATTTCGGGCCCGAGCTTGCGGCGGCCGTGACCCGCGGCCGGCGCGAGGAGTTCGGCCGCTTCGCCGCGTTTGCCGACCCGGCGGTGCGCGCGCGCATTCCGGACCCGAACGCCCCCAGCACCTTCCAGGCCAGCAAGCTGAACTGGGCGGAGCGCGACATCGCCGCGCATCGCGAGCGCCTCGCGCTGGTGAGCGCGCTGCTGGAAGTCCGGCGGCAGCACATCGTCCCGCAGCTCGCGGGCGCGCGCACGGGCGGCCGCTTCGAGATCGTCAACGGCGTACTCTGCGTCGCCTGGCCGCTCGCGGCGCGAATCACGCTGCGGCAGGCCCTCAACCTCGCAGACGCCGAAGCGACCCTCCCGCGGGTTCCCCCCGGGCGCTGCCTGTATGCGCAGGGCGCGCGCGTCGCTGCCGGCGCGCTCGCCATGCCGCCGTGGAGCGTCTACGTCGCGCTGGAGACCGACCGTGACTGAGTTCCGCGCGACCCTCGAGCGCCTCTGCGCGCTCGCGCAGATCTCGCCGGCGTTCGACGACATCTGGGGCAAGCGCAACGACGTTCCCGACGCGAGCCTGGTCGCGCTGCTTGCCGAGCTCGGCATCGACGCGACCGACGCGGCGCGCGCGGCACAGGCCGAGCGCCGGCTGCACGCTGCGCGCAGCGAGGCGCAGCTGCCGCCGGTCATCGTGGTGCCGGCGGCTGCGGCCGACTGGTCCGCGCCGCTGCAGGCGCGCGCAGCGGGCCCTCGGCCTGCGCTGCGCTGGCTGCTCGAGCTCGAATCGGGCGAGCGCCACAGCGGCGCGCTGCCTGCGGAGGCGTCGGCGATCGCGCCCGGCGTCGCGCTCGCCGCGGGCTATCACCGGCTGACGGTCAGCGAAGACGGCGGCGCGGAAACGACCGTGCTGGTCCTCGCCGCCCCCGCGAAGTGCTGGCGGCCCGCGATGCTGGAGGACAGCGGGCGATTGTGGGGCCCTGCGGTGCAGCTGTACGCGCTGCGCTCGGCGCGCAACTGGGGCATCGGCGACTTCGGCGACCTTTTGCGTCTGGTCCAGCTGAGCGCCGAGCATGGTGCCGGCATCGTCGGCGTCAATCCGTTGCACGCGCTGTTCCCGCACAACCCCGCCCATATCAGCCCGTACAGCCCATCCTCGCGCGTCATGCTGAACGTGCTGTACCTCGACGTCGAAGCCGTCGCCGACTACGGCGAAGCCGACGAGGTGCAGCAGCTCGTGCGCAGCCCCGAGTTCCAGGGCCGGCTCGCGCGACTGCGCGAGGCCGAGACCGTCGACTATGTCGGTGTGGCGAGCGCGAAGTTCGAAGTGCTCGAGCGGCTCTACGTGCACTTTCGCCAGCGCCAGCTTGGCGCGGAGCGGCCCGGGCAGCGCGCCCAGGCGTTCCGCGATTTCCAGGCCGCGCGCGGCGAGGCGCTGCGCCGCCACGCCACCTTCGAAGCCCTGCAGGAGCACTTCCACGCGGCCGACAGCACGGTCTGGGGCTGGCCGGTCTGGCCCGAGGCCTACCGCGACCACGATGCCGCCGACGTCAGCCGCTTCGTCGCCGAGCGTCTCGAGCGGGTCGAGTATTTCGAATACCTGCAGTGGCTGGTGTCGATCCAGCTCGAGCGCGTCGCCGCGCGCTGCGACGCGCTCGGCATGGAAGTCGGGCTGTATCTCGACCTGGCGGTCTCGGTGGATCGCGCAGGCTCGGACGCCTGGACTTACCGCGAATGCTATGCGCCCGGCGCGAGCGTCGGTGCGCCGCCGGACGACTTCAACCTGGGCGGCCAGGACTGGGGCCTGCCGCCGTTCCGCCCGGAAGCGCTGCGCCGGCTGCATTACGCGCCCTTCGTCAACGCGCTGCGCAACGCCATGCAGCTGAGCGGCGCGCTGCGCATCGACCATGTCATGGGCCTGATGCGCCTGTTCTGGATTCCGCCCGGCGGCAAGCCGAAGGACGGCGCCTACGTGCACTACGCGCTCGACGAGATGCTCGCGATCGTCGCCATCGAGAGCCATTGCAACCACTGCCTGGTGATCGGCGAGGATCTCGGCACGGTGGCGGACGCCTTGCGCGCTGCGCTCGCCCGCTATGGCGTGCTGTCGTACCGCGTGCTGTTCTTCGAGCGCGACGCCGCGGGCGATTTCCTGCCCGCGGACGCCATTCCCAAGGACGCCCTGGTGAGCGTCAGCACCCATGATCTGCCGACGCTCGCCGGCTGGTGGGAGGGACGCGACGTGCGTCTGCGCCAGGCGCTGAACCTGTTCCCCAGCGATGCGATCCGGGACAGCGAGGCGGTGCGCCGCGCGCAGGACCGGGTGCGCCTGCTGCTCGCGCTGGAGCGCGCCAGGCTCCTGCCCGAAGGCGTCAGCGCCGACGCGCTGCCGCCGGCGCTCGAGGCGCCGATGATCGAGGCGGTCCATGCCTATGCCGCGGCCGCGCCGGCACATCTGATGATGCTGCAGCTCGAGGACGCGCTCGGGCTCGTCGAGCAGGCCAATCTGCCGAGCACCACCGACGAGCATCCGAACTGGCGGCGCAAGCTGCCGCTCGAGCTCGATGCGCTGTTCGAGACCGATCGCGTACGCGCCCTGCTCGAGCGGCTGTCGAAAGCCCGTCCGCATCCGCTGCGCGCACGCGGCCCGGCGGGTGCTCAGGCGCGCGTGCCGCGCGCGACCTATCGCCTTCAGCTTCACCCGGGGTTCACGTTCGACGACGCGGTGCGCATCGTTCCCTACCTGGGGCGGCTCGGCGTGAGCCATCTGTACTGCTCGCCGATCCTGCGCGCGCGCGCCGGCAGCACGCACGGCTACGACATCGTCGATCACCGCAGCATCAATCCGGAGCTCGGCGGCCGGGAGGGCTTCGATCGGCTGTGCGCCGCGCTGCGCGCCAACGACATGGGCATCCTGCTCGATATCGTGCCGAACCACATGGGCGTGCTGGACGACGACAACGCCTGGTGGATGGACGTACTGGAGAACGGGCCGGCCTCGGCCTACGCGCATTACTTCGACATCGACTGGGACCCCGTCAACGAGGAACTGCAGGGCAAGGTGCTGGTCCCCGTGCTCGGCGACTACTACGGCAACGTGCTGGCGCGCGGCGAGCTCTCGCTCGGCTTCGAGGCCGAGACCGGCGCGTTCGCGGTACGCTACCGCGAGCACCGCTTCCCGATCGATCCGCGCGAATATCCCGCGATCCTGCAGCGCGCCGAGGCCGTGCTCCCCGCCGAACTCGAGAGTGCCGCACGGCTCGAGTTCTCGAGCCTCGCATCCGCGTTCGGCCATCTGCCACCGCGCGATACCGAGGATCCCGCCGCGCGTGGCGAGCGCGCGCGCGACAAGGAGCTGCACAAGCAGCGGCTGGCACAGCTCGCGCAGCGCCACCCCGGGCTGGCGGCTGCGCTCGATGCGGCGCTGAGCGGCTTCAACGGCGAAGACCGCCAGGTGCTGCACGCGCTGCTCGAAGCGCAGGCCTACCGGCTCGCCTTCTGGCGGGTCGCGTCGGACGAGATCAACTACCGGCGTTTCTTCGACATCAACGATCTCGCTGCGCTGCGCATGGAAGACGACGAGGTGTTCGACGCCACGCACGGCTTCGTCATGTCGCTTGCCGCCGAGGGCCATATCGACGGCCTGCGCATCGACCACCCCGACGGCCTGTTCGATCCGGCGCGCTATTTCAGCCGTCTGCAGCAGCGCTACGCCCGGCTCGCCGGCATCGATCCCGGGCTGCCCGAGGGCGGCCGCCCGCCGCGTCCGCTGTATGTCGCAATCGAGAAGATCACCGCCCGGCACGAGCACATTCCGGCCGCCTGGGCGGTGCACGGCACCACCGGCTACCGCTTCGGCGCCGTGCTGAACGGCGTATTCGTCGACTCCGCGGCGCGTGGCCGCATCGACCGCGTCTGGCGCGCGTTCACCGGCGCCGACTTCGACTTCGAGGAGGCCTGCTACCGCGGCAAGCATCTCACCATGCGCAGCGCGCTGGCCTCCGAGCTGACGGTGCTCGCCACCGAGCTGCTGCGGATCGCGCGCGCCGACGTCCGCACGCGCGATTTCACCTTCAACACGCTGCGCCGTGCGCTCGCCGAGGTCGCGGCCTGCATGCCCGTGTACCGCACCTACATCGTGCGCCGGCCGTCGGCCCAGGACCGGCGCTACATCGACTGGGCGATCGCCCGCGCGACCCAGCGCAGCCGTGCCGCCGACCCGACGATTTTCAGCTTCGTGCGCCAGGCGCTGCTCGGCCGCGCGCCGGAGGGCGCCGCGGAGGCGCTGAGCGAGCGCGTGCGGCGCTTCGCGATGAAATTCCAGCAGTTCACCTCGCCGGTGACCGCGAAGGGCGAAGAGGACACCGCGTACTACGTCTTCAACCGCCTCGTGTCGCTGAACGAGGTCGGCGCCGACCCGGGCATGTTCGGCGTCACGGTGCGCGCGTTCCATGGCGCAAGCGCCGATCGCGCGCAGAACTGGCCGTACACGATGCTCGCGACCTCGACGCACGACAACAAGCGTTCCGAGGACGTGCGCCTGCGGATCAACGTCATTTCCGAGATGCCCGGCGCCTGGCGGCTGCTGCTGCGGCGCTGGGGTGCGCTGAACCAGGCGCAGCGCCGCAAGCTCGACGACGGCCTGGCGCCATCGCGCAACGACGAGTATCTGCTGTACCAGACGCTGCTCGGCACCTATCCGGGGCAGGGACTCGAAGGCACGGCGCTCGAGGGCTATTGCGCGCGGATCGAGGAATACCTGCGCAAGGCGGCGCGCGAGGCGAAGACGCAGACCAGCTGGATCAATCCGAATGCAGCGTACGAGGATGCACTCTCCGGGTTCACGCGCGCACTGCTGTCACACGAGCATGCCAACCCCTTCCTCGAGGACCTGCGCCAGCAGGCGACCCGGGTCGAGTGGTTCGGCAGCCTCGGCAGCCTGTCGATGACGCTGGTCAAGTTCACCTCGCCGGGCGTGCCGGATCTGTATCAGGGCAACGAGCTGATCGATCTCAGCCTGGTCGATCCGGACAACCGGCGGCCGGTGGACTACGTGCCGCGCGCGCAGGTGCTGGATGACCTGCGCGGGCTCGATCCGCGCGACCTCGCGCGCGTCGCGCGGGCGCTCGCCGCCGCGCCGCAGGATGGACGCGCGAAGCTGCTCATCACCTGGCGGCTGCTCGAGCTGCGCAAGCGCCGCTTCGAGCTGCTGCGCGACGGCGACTACGCCGGCCTGGCCGTCAGCGGCACGCGCGCCGCCCACGTCCTCGCGTTTGCGCGCAGCCATGGCCGCCATGTGCTGGTCACCATCGCCGGACGGTTGTACGCGCAGCTGTTGCGCGAGCCTGGCAAGCTGCCGCTCGGCGAGGCGGTCTGGGACGATACGACGGTCGAGATCCCGGCCTTCGCTGGCGACGCAACCCTCATCAACACCCTCACCGGCGAGCGCGTCGCGCTACGCGCGGGGAAGATCCGCGTCGCCGAAGCCTTCGCCGCATTTCCCGGCGCCGCCTTGCTCGGGGAAAAAACGTAGAGGTGAAAAAGACAAAAAGGGGTCAGACCCCTGTGGATAACTCTCGTCGTATAGTGAGCCTCGCCCATGAGTTATCCACAGGGGTCTGCCCCCACGCCTGACCCCATGCCTGACCTCGTCGTCTCCCTCGCCAACATCCGCGATGCGGCAAAGCGCATCGCGGGTGCGGTCGAGCGTACGCCCTGCCTGCACAGCCGCACGCTGTCGCAGCTGACCGGCGCCGAGGTGTTCCTCAAGTTCGAGAACCTGCAGTTCACCGCCTCGTTCAAGGAGCGCGGCGCGCTCAACAAGCTGCTGTTGCTCTCGGAGGCCGAGCGCGGGCGCGGCGTGATCGCGATGAGCGCCGGCAACCATGCGCAGGGCGTCGCCTACCACGCCGCACGGCTCGGCATGCGCAGCGTGATCGTCATGCCCAAGGGCACGCCGAACACCAAAGTGAAAAACACCCGGGTGCACGGCGCCGAAGTCGTGCTCGAGGGTGATTCGCTCGCCGAAGCCGCGCGGCAGGCGCAGGCGCGCGCCGCGGCCGAGGGCCTGACGTTCATCCATCCCTACGACGACCCGGCGATCATCGCCGGGCAGGGAACGGTGGCGCTCGAGATGCTCGAAGACGTGCCCGATCTGGAGATGCTCGTCGTGCCGATCGGCGGCGGCGGACTGATTTCGGGCATCGCGACCGCGGCGAAGGCGCTGCGCAGCGACATCCGCGTGTTCGGCGTCGAATCGAAAAGCTACCGCGCCATGCACCAGCGATTGCATGGACAGCCGGTCGAGGTCGGCGGCGACACGATCGCCGAGGGCCTCGCGGTGCGCGACGTCGGCAAGCTCACGCTCGAGATCGTGCGTCGCCTGGTGGAGGACGTCCTGATCGTCGAAGAGGCGATGATCGAACGCGCGGTGGTCGCGCTGATCGAGATCGAGAAGACGGTCGCCGAAGGCGCCGGCGCCGCCGGTCTTGCCGCACTGCTCGAACACCCCGCCGCGTTTCGCGGCCGGCGCGTCGGCATCCCGCTGTGCGGCGGCAACATCGACACGCGCGTGCTTGCGGCGGTGCTGATGCGCGGACTGGTGCGCGACGGCCGGCTGGTGCGCCTGCGGGTGACGATGCCCGACGTCTCGGGCAGCCTCGCCAAGGTGGCAACGCTGATCGGCGCGGCCGGCGGCAACATCGTCGAGGTGCAGCACCAGCGCCTGTTCGGCACCGCCTCGGTCAAATCGCCCGAGGTCGAGTTCCTGATCGAGACGCGCGACCGCGCGCACAGCGAGGCGATCGTCGCCGCCCTTCGTGTGAAGGGCGTGCGGGTGACCGAAGCCTGAAACGGGGTCAGACCGCTGATCGGGGTCAGACCCCTTTGGGTTAACGTCGGCCTTCGATTATCACAATGGGGTCTGACCCCTTTTTCAGGGGTCTGACCCCGATCAGGCGTCTGACCCCGATCAGGCGTCTGACCCCAACGGCACCGAAATCTCGACCAGATTCAGATCCGGATCGCGTACGTAAACCGAGCGGATCTTCGACACCGCGCCGGTCTTCATCACCGGGCCCTCGAGGATCGGCACCCCGGCCTTCTCGAGCTTTGCGATCACTTCGTCCAGCGGCACTGCAGCGATGAAGCACAGGTCGAGTGTGCCCGGCGCGGCGACGTGCGCGCGCGGCGTGAACTCCCTGCCCCACTCGTGGACGTTGATCTTCTGGCTGCCGAACTTGAGCGCGAGGCGCTCGCCCTGCGGCGTCGGGAAGCGCTCGAGCTGCATGCCGAGCACCTCCTGGTAGAAGCGGATGCAGCCTTCGAGGTCGCGCGTCGTGAGCACGATGTGGTCGATGTGATCGATCATAGGACCTTGCTCTCCCTCAGCGCTGCGATCTCCGCGGCCGAATAGCCCGCCGCCCGCAGCACTTCGTCGGTGTGCGCGCCGAGCGCCGGCGCGGTGCTGTGGATCGCGCCGGGCGTCGCCGACAGTTTCGGCACGATCCCCGGCACCTTGAGCGGCTCGCCGTCGCCGGCGACGATCTGCTCGATCATGCCGCGCGCTGCGTAATGCGGATCGGCGGCGATGTCCGCGGCGCTGTAGATGCGGCCCGCAGGCACTTCGGCCTGCTCCATCGCCGCGAGCACCGCGTCCTGCGTGCGCTGCGCGGTCCACGCCGCGATCGCATCGTCGATCTCGGCCATCCGCGCCGCGCGGCCGTCGTTGCGCGCAAGGCCCGGGTCGTCGCGCAGGTCGGTCCGCCCGATCGTCGTCATCAGGCGATGGTAGAGGCTGTCGGCGTTGCCGGCGATCAGCACGTAGGCTCCGTCGCTGCAGGGGTAGAGGTTCGACGGCGCGATGCCCGGCAGCGCGCTGCCGGAACGCTCGCGCACGACGCCCTGCGCGTCGAACTCGGGCAGCAGGCTTTCCATGACGTTGAACACCGATTCGTACAGGGCAACGTCGATCACCTGACCCCGGCCGCCGTTTTTCAGGTGGTGCAGCGCGAGCAGCGCGCCGATCACGCCGTGCAGCGAGGCGAGCGTGTCGCCGATCGACAGGTTGGGACGCACCGGCGGCCGGTCGGGGAAGCCGGTGACGTAGCGCAGCCCCCCGAAGGCCTCGGCAATCGCGGCAAAGCCCGGCCGCGCCCGGTAGGGGCCGGTCTGCCCGTAGCCCGAGATGCGCACCAGGATGAGCTTCGGATTCTCCGCCTCGAGCGCCGCCCAGCCGAGGTTCCAGCGCTCGAGCGCGCCGGGGCGGAAATTCTCGATCATGATGTCGCTCGTGCGCGCGAGGCGGCGCACCACTGCCTGGCCCTCGGGCTTGCGCAGGTCGAGGGTGATCGATTTCTTGTTGCGCGACTGGACCTGCCACCAAAGCGAAGTGCCGTTCCTCATGCGCCGCCAGCGGCGCAGCGGGTCGCCCTCGCCCGGCGGCTCCACCTTGATCACCTCGGCGCCGAAGTCCGCGAGCGTCTTCGCGCAGAAAGGCCCGGCGATCAGGCTGCCGAGCTCGAGCACTCGGATGCCCTGCAAAGGACCCGCCCTCGCCTGTTGCCGCATGCCCCTGCCGCGCTTACGGCCGGCGCTTCAGCATGCGCAGCGGATCGTACGCCAGCACCGCCTCGCCGTTCTGGTTGACCACCCGGTTGGCGAAGCGCACCAGCCCGCGATCGCCCTTCGAGGTCAGGCGGTGCTCGGTCACCTCGGCCTCGACGTGGATCGTGTCACCCACCAGGGTCGAGCGCTTGACGTCGAGCGTCGCCCCGAGAAACGCGAGACCCGTGTCCTGCATGCTCGGCAGCAGCAGGCCCTCGGCAAACGCGTAGACCAGCGCCCCGGGCACCACCTTGCCCTTCAACGCGCGCTGCGAATCATCATCGACGGTGAACAGCTCCTCGCTCAGCCAGGTAAGGTTGACGAACGCGACCAGATCCGCCTCGCGCAGCGTGCGGCGGTGGCTGCGAAAGCGCGCCCCGACCGCCAGGTCCTCGAAATAGAACCCGTGGCCGATCAGCGGCAGCGGCTGCGCCAAGCGCCCCTCCCCGTCGCGGCGCGCGCCGCCTACTTCTTCTCGAAGTGCGAGCGCGCCTGGCTGACCGCCTCACCCATGCGCTTCCAGGCCTCGTCGACGCCGCGCATCATGTCCATCCAGGCCTCGGTCGACGCCGCCTGCAGCTGCTTCATGTTGTACATCGCCTCGTCGCGACGCGAACGCACGGCGTCGAGCTGGCGCTCGTACTCGACTTTCATGTCGGCCTCGGCGTGCTTCAGCTTCTCTTCCCAGCGCTGCGCTTCCGCATTCCACTGGTCCAGCTGCGACTTCATCTTCTCGACGTACTCTTCGCGCTTGGTCATGTTCACCTCCAAACGATCAATGGGTTGATGCCGCGGACCATCCTAGCCCCGGACGGATTCTAACGCCATGATCTGGCTTAAAGCTGGTGCTGCGGATTGACCCGCTCCATCTTGCTCTCCAGCTTGTTGAGGGCGTTTACATAGGCTTTTGCCGAGGCGACGATGACGTCGGTGTCGGCGCCGACGCCGTTCACGATGCGGCCGCCGCGCGACAGCCGCACCGTGACCTCGCCCTGCGACTCGGTGCCCTGAGTGACCGCGTTTACCGAATACAGCAGGAGCTCCGAGCCGCTCTTGGCGAGCGACTCGATCGCCTTGAAGGTGGCGTCTACCGGGCCGTCGCCCTGCGCTTCGGCGCGTCGCTCGCTGCCGTTTTCCGCGAGTACGATCGATGCGTGCGGTCGCTCGCCCATGCCGCTCGCCTGGTTCATCGTCACCAGCCGCCAGTGCTCGTCCGACGAGGCCCCGGCCTGCTGGGCCACCAGCGCCTGCAGGTCCTCGTCGAAAATGTCGGCCTTCTTGTCCGCGAGGTCCTTGAAGCGCTGGAAGGCCTTGTTGTAGGCGTCCTCGCCGTCGAGCTCGATGCCGATCTCCTTGAGACGCTGCTTGAACGCGCTGCGCCCGGAAAGCTTGCCGAGGACGATGCGGTTGGTCGTCCAGCCGACGTCCTCCGCGGTCATGATCTCGTAGGTCTGGCGTGCCTTGAGCACGCCGTCCTGGTGGATGCCGGAGGCGTGCGCAAACGCGTTCGCGCCGACGACCGCCTTGTTCGGCTGCACGACGAAGCCCGTGATCTGGCTCACCAGGCGCGAGGTCGGCACGATCTGCGTGGTGTCGAGCCCCGTCTCCAGATTGAAGAAATCACTGCGCGTGCGCACCGCCATCACGATCTCCTCGAGCGAGGTGTTGCCAGCACGCTCGCCCAGGCCGTTGATGGTGCATTCGATCTGGCGCGCGCCGCCGATCGTCACCGCGGCGAGCGAGTTGGCCACCGCCATGCCGAGATCGTTGTGGCAGTGCACGCTCCACACCGCTTTGTCGGCGTTGGGGATCTTTTCACGCAGGGTGCGGATGAAGGCGCCGAACTGCTCGGGCACCGCATAGCCCACGGTGTCCGGGATGTTGATCGTGGTGGCGCCTTCGGCGATCGCCGCCTCGAGCACACGGCAGAGGAAATCCACCTCGGAGCGGCTGCCGTCTTCGGGCGAGAACTCGACATCGGGACAGGCATTCTTCGCGTAGCGCACCGACAATCGGGTCTGCTCGAGCACCTGCTCGGGGGTCATGCGCAGCTTCACCTTCATGTGCAGCGGGCTGGTCGCGATGAAGGTGTGCACGCGCCAGGCCTTCGCCCCCTTCAGCGCGTCGATGCCGCGCTGGATGTCGCGGTCGTTCGCCCGGCACAGCCCGCAGACCACCGAGTCCTTGATCGTGTTGGCGATCGCCTGCACCGCCTCGAAGTCACCGTTCGACGAGGCCGGAAAGCCCGCCTCGATGACGTCGACCCGCATGCGCTCCAGCGCACGCGCGATGCGCAGCTTCTCGTCCTTGGTCATCGAGGCGCCCGGGCTCTGCTCGCCGTCGCGCATGGTGGTGTCGAAAATGATCAATCGCTCTTTGCTCATGGTCCGCTCCTGGTCAAGGATTGCGTAGGATCCGCTCCCGGCCTCGTGGGCCGGCAGCGTGGTAAAGCTCGAATTGTGGGTGGGGGGGTCTGCTAGCGCGCGCGGCGCAGCAGCAGCAGGCCGTCGAGCAGCAGCTCGAGGCCGGAGAGGAGAGCGCAACGGAGGTGCATTGCGGCAGTCATGGAGGCGACTATAGCGCGCCCCCCCGGGCCCGGCAAGCGCTTATCCGGGGCGTCCGTCGACCCGCGGGCGCAGCAGCCGCGGCAGATAGACCACGAAGTAGATCGCGAAGGCGCCGGCCCAGAGCCATGCCGCGGCGGCGACGAGCCCGCTGTAGCCGAGCTCGGGCGCAAGCCCGGCGGCGACGCGCGCCAGCGCGGCCGCATGCACCATCAGGTAGGCCGCGGTTTCCCATCGACCGACGGCGAGCGCGCGACCGGTGTGGCCGAGCGCCGTGCGCGTGATCATGCCAATCACCGTCCCGCCGAGCGCGCCCACGCCGAGCGCGTGCACCGCGACCGGCTGTGCGACCCAGCCCAGCGCATTCAGCGCGAGCAGCAGGCAACCGACCGGGATCCAGGCATGCGAGAGCTGCAGGATCCAAAGGATCGGCTGCGAGCGCGTCGCGAGCGGGCGCCAGCCCCATTGGCGCGCGACATGCAGCACTGCGGCGAGCACGGCCGCCGCCGCGACCCAGCCCGCAGAACCCGCAAACGCGGCGCCCGCGAAAGCGAGCGCGGTGCACGCGAGCGCCGCCTGGTCCAGGCGCGGCCTGCGGCGCACGCCGGCACGTGGCAGCGCGTTCGCCGTGAAGCCCGGGATCACCCGCCCCGCCATCACCACGACGAGGAACAGCACGAGAAACAGCGCCGCGCGGACCGGGAGATCGGCGGGCGCCTGGAGCAGGCCGGCATGTTCGAGATGAAAGCCGACGTTGGCGAGGCCGAGCAGGACGAGCAGACCGACGACGAACAGGTTGCGCCAGTTGCGCGACGCGACGATCACCCAGGCCATGACGGCGGCGATCACGAAGGGAAAACTGCCGTCGACCAGGCCTGCGGCGAGCGCCGGCCCGGTGAACATCAGGACGCGCGCCAGCAGCCAGTGCGCGACCAGCAGGCTGAGCGCGACCCCCTGCGGCGTGCGCAGTCCCGTCCACACGCGTCCTGCGGTGAGCAGGAAGCCGGCGACGACCGCGAGCGCGAAGCCGAAGGTCATCTCGTGCTGGTGCCAGGCGAGCGGCGAGACAAAGCCATGCCAGGCTTGGCCGCGCAGCACGGCCAGCCAGACGAGCACCGCGACCGCCGAAAACAGTGCCGCAAGCAGGTAAAACGGCCGGAAACCGAGCGCAAAGAGCGCGAATCCGCCGCGCGGCGGCGCCTGGGCCGGCTCCGAGATGTGCATCATGCGCGCAGCCTAGCAACCGGCGCCCGAGGCACCCTTAACACACGTCAAAGCCCTGGTCGCAGCAGGCACGGCGTCGCTCGGTGCGCTTGGTGCCTTAGTGCTCTACGCGCTTGACCCGATGGCCCATCGCCCACAGCACGTAGCCGGAGAAGGCGAATGCGAGTGCCATCAGGAACAGGACGGCCGACGGACGCCATGACACGATGGACAGTCCTGCGACCAGCGCGAGGATCACCCAGAACGGCACGCGTTTCTTGAAGTTGATGTCCTTGAAGCTGTAGAAGGGCACGTTCGAGACCATCGTCACCCCGGCGAACACGGTGATCGCCCAGCTGACCGCGGTAAGCGCGGAGCCGACCGTCCAGCCGAAGTCGCTCACGACCCAGACCAGCCCGGCGACGACCGCGGCCGCCGCGGGACAGGGCAGGCCCTGGAAGTAGCGCTTGTCGACCAGGTCGATGTTGGTATTGAAGCGCGCCAGGCGCAGCGCGGTGCCCGCGCAGTAGACGAACGCGGCGATCCAGCCGAGCTTGCCGAGATCCCGCAATGTCCACTCGTAGGCGACCAGCGCGGGCGCGGCGCCGAACGCCACCATGTCCGCGAGGCTGTCGTATTCGGCGCCGAATTCGCTCTGCGTGTGCGTCCATCGGGCAACCCGCCCGTCCAGGCCGTCGAGCACCATCGCGACGTAGATGGCGACCGCGGCGATCTCATAGCGGCCGTTCATCGCCTGCACGATGGCGAAGAAGCCGCCGAACAGCACGCCCGTCGTGAACAGGTTGGGCAGCAGGTAGATTCCGCGCCGGCGCAGCGGCAGCCGCGGCGGCATGACGCGGTTCGGATCGGGTCCGTCAGCCATGGTCGGCCAGCCTCGCGAGCACGCTTTGCGCAGCGTACACCTTGTCGCCGAGCGCCCCGGCGACCTCGGCATCGAGCGGCAGATAGACGTCCACGCGCGAGCCGAAGCGGATGAAGCCGAAGCGCTGGCCGCGTTCGAGCACATCGCCCGCATTGACGCTGCACAGGATGCGGCGCGCGACCAGTCCCGCGATCTGCACGCAGGTGACGTCCTGACCGTCGCGGGTGCGCAGCCACAGGGCGTTGCGCTCGTTCGCTTCCGAGGCCTTGTCGAGCGCCGCGTTCAGGAAAGCGCCGGGGTGGTACCAGCGCTGGCGCACCTCGCCGTCGACCGGCGCGCGGTTCGAGTGCACGTTGAACACGTTCATGAACACCGAGATCTTGAGCGCATCGCGCCCGAGCCAGGGATCGCGCAGCCGCGCCACCGCGACAATGCGGCCGTCCGCGGGCGAGACCACCGCACGCGGATCCTCGGGGACCTCACGCGGCGGATCGCGGAAGAACTGCAGCACGAACAGCGTCCCCAGCCAAAACGGCAGCGACCAGCCCCAGCCCGCGAACGCGCCGACGACCAGGGCAATGGCGACGCCCGCGACGACAAACGGCCAGCCTTCGCGCGCAATCAGCGGATGCGGGTACGCTGGCCGCATCGCCTACCGGTTCTTCAGCAGCGCGGCGCAGCCGGTCGGCAGGGTGTGCCGTTCGATGACGCGGCGCATTCGAACCCGGATCAGTTCTTGCTCGTATCGACGAGGCGATTCTTGCGGATCCACGGCATCATCTCGCGCAGCCGATGGCCGACGACCTCGATCGGATGCTCGGCCGTCATGCGCCGGCGGCTGAGCAGCGTCGGCGCCCCTGCGCGGTTCTCGAGCACGAAGTCCTTGGCATACTCGCCGCTCTGGATGCGCTGCAGCGCCTCGCGCATCGCCACGCGCACGCTGTCATTGATGATCTTGGGCCCGGTCACGTACTCGCCGTATTCGGCGTTGTTGGAGATCGAGTAGTTCATCGTGCCGATGCCGCCCTCGTAGATCAGATCGACGATCAGCTTGAGCTCGTGCAGGCATTCGAAATACGCCATCTCGGGCGCGTAGCCCGCCTCGACCAGCGTCTCGAACGACGCCTTGATCAGCTCGACGCAGCCCCCGCAGAGCACGGTCTGCTCGCCGAACAGGTCGGTTTCGGTTTCTTCCTTGAACGTGGTCTCGATCACCCCGGCCTTGCCGCCGCCGATCGCCGCCGCATAGGAAAGGGCCATGTCGCGCGCCTTCTTCGATGCATCCCGGTGAATCGCGATCAGCATCGGCACGCCGCCGCCGCCCGCATAGGTCGAGCGCACGGTATGGCCGGGCGCCTTCGGCGCCACCATCCAGACGTCCAGGTCGCTGCGCGGCTGCACCTGGCCGTAGTGGATGTTGAAACCGTGCGCGAAGGCAAGCGCACCGCCTTTCTTGATGTTCGGCTCGACCTCGTTCTGGTACACGGCGGCGATGTGCTCGTCGGGCATCAGCATCATGACGATGTCCGCGCCCTTGACCGCCTCGCCCACTGCCGCAACCTTGAGCCCCGCCTTTTTCGCCTTGTCCCAGGACGCGCCGCCCTTGCGCAGCCCCACCGTGACCTTGACCCCCGACTCGTGCAGGTTCAGCGCATGCGCGTGCCCCTGCGAGCCGTAGCCGAGGATGGTCACCTTCTTGCCCTTGACGAGCGATAGATCAGCGTCCTTGTCGTAGTAGACCTTCATGGTTCTCCCCTGTCATCCGGGCCGCGCACCGCTCACCCGCGCGCCGCGGGCGTGACCGCCCGCGTGCCGGGCGCCGTGCCGCCGGCCTCATGCAAAAAAAATACTAAACCCTGAGAATCCTGTTGCCGCGCCCGATCCCGCTCGCGCCCGAGCGCACGGTCTCGATGATGGCGCCCGGATCGAGCGCCTGGATGAACGCGTCGAGCTTGCGGCCATCACCGGTCAACTCGATGGTGTAGGTGTTGTCCGAAACGTCGATGACACGCCCGCGGAAGATATCCGTCATGCGTTTCATGTCTTCACGCTCCTTCGCCCCGGCGCGCACCTTGATCAGCATCAGCTCGCGTTCGATGTGCTCGGCCTCCGACAAGTCGACGACCTTGACCACTTCGACCAGCTTGTTGAGCTGCTTGGTGATCTGCTCGATCACGTCCTCCGAGCCCGACGTGACGATCGTCATGCGCGACAGCGACGCATCCTCGGTCGGCGCAACCGTCAGCGACTCGATGTTGTAGCCGCGCGCCGAGAACATGTTCGAGATGCGCGACAGCGCCCCGGCCTCGTTCTCGACCAGGATCGAAATGACGCGGCGCATTAAAGCTCTTCGGAAAGAATCATCTCGGTGATGCCCTTGCCGCCGGGCACCATCGGATAGACGTTCTCTGCCTGGTCCGTCATCACGTCCAGGAATACGAGCTCATCCTTGCAGGCAAAGGCCTCGCGCAGTGCCGGCTCGACGTCCGCGGGCTTGTCGATCAGCACGCCGCGGTGCCCGTAGCCCTCCGCGAGCTTGACGAAATCCGGCAGCGCGTCCATGTACGACTCGGAATACCGGTTGCCGTGGAAGAACTGCTGCCACTGGCGCACCATGCCCATGTACCGGTTGTTGAGGTTGACGATCTTGATCGGCAGCCGGTACTGCTTGCAGGTCGAGAGCTCCTGCAGGCACATCTGGATCGACGATTCCCCGGTCACGCAGGCCACCGTCGCCCCACGATTCGCCAATTGGACGCCCATCGCCGCAGGCAGGCCGAAACCCATCGTCCCGAGCCCGCCGGAGTTGATCCAGCGCCGCGGCTTGTCGAACTTGTAGAACTGCGCCGCCCACATCTGGTGCTGGCCGACGTCCGAGGTCACGAAGGCGTCGCCCCCGGTCACCTCGTACAGCTTCTCGATCACGAACTGGGGCTTGATGATCTTCGAGGCGCGGTCGTACTTCAGGCAGTTCCGTCCGCGCCAGGTCTCGATCTGCTGCCACCAGGCATCGAGCGCTGCGGCGTCGCGCTCGCCCGCGCCCGGCCTGAGCAGCGCGAGCAGGTCATCGAGCACGTCCGGGATATTGCCCACGATCGGCACGTCGACCTTGACCCGCTTGGAGATCGACGACGGGTCGACGTCGATATGAATGATCTTGCGCGGGTTCTGCGCGAAGTGCGCCGGATCGCCGATCACGCGATCGTCGAAGCGCGCGCCGATGGCGAGCAGCACGTCGCAGTGCTGCATGGCCATGTTCGCCTCGTAGGTCCCGTGCATGCCGAGCATGCCGAGAAACTGGCGGTCGGTTCCCGGATAGCCGCCGAGCCCCATCAGGGTGTTGGTGCAGGGAAAACCGAGCAACTGAACGAGCTCGGTCAGGCGCGGCGCCGCGTTCGACAGGATCACGCCGCCACCCGCGTACACCATCGGCCGCTTCGCCTGCGCGATCAGCCGCGCCGCCTTCTTGATCTGCCCCGCATGGCCCCGGCGCACCGGGTTGTAGGAGCGCATCGACACGGTCTCGGGGTACTGGTACTCGGTGAGCATCGCGGTCACGTCCTTCGGCACGTCGACGAGCACCGGACCGGGCCGTCCCGACTGCGCGAGGTAAAACGCCTTCTTGATCGTCGCCGCGAGATCCTTGATGTCCTTCACCAGGAAGTTGTGCTTGACGCAGGGCCGCGTGATGCCGACGGTGTCGCATTCCTGAAAGGCGTCCTGGCCGATCGCGTGCGTCGGGACCTGTCCGCTGATGACCACCAGCGGAATCGAGTCCATGTACGCCGTCGCGATGCCGGTGACCGCGTTGGTCACGCCCGGTCCGGAGGTCACCAGGCACACGCCCACCTTGTGCGAGGAGCGTGAATAGCCGTCGGCAGCATGCACCGCGCCCTGCTCGTGGCGCACCAGCACGTGGCGGACCTTGTCCTGCTTGAACAGCGCGTCGTAGATGTAGAGCACCGCGCCGCCGGGATAGCCGAAGACGTACTCGACCCCCTCCTCCTGCAGGCAGCGCACGACAATCTCGGCACCGCTGAGTTCCACGCCCTTGATGCGGTCCATCGGAGAAGTTCGGAAATGAAGGGAAAGTATTGAACAGTAATGTCTTGTTGCGCTGCGGTCAAGGCGAGGCGGGCGCTGCGTCGAGCGGGTTTTGGTACCATCGCGCGGCAAACAAGACCCGCCCTGAGGCGACGAAGAGGACCCCCTGGCATCGCGCAGCGAGCTTGCGTCGTTTCTGGAAGGCGTCGAGCGCCGTGCCTACAAGCAGGCCCTGTTCGCGGTCCGGGACAGGGATGCCGCCCTCGATATCGTGCAGGACGCGATGCTGCGTCTCGCCGAACGCTACGGCGAGCGCCCCGCGGGCGAGTTGCCGTTGCTCATGCAGCGCATCCTGCAGAACGCGATCCGCGACCACTTTCGGCGCAGCAAGGTGCGCCTGACCTGGGTGACGCTGCTCTCGAGCCTGAGCCCCGGGCGCAGCGGCGAGGCCGATGCCGACCCGCTCGAGACCCTGGCGCCGGCCGGGCGGCCGGGCGAGGAAGCGCCGCCGGCAGAGCGTCTAGAAAGGGCACAACTTATTGAAATCATAGAAAAAGAGATCAGCAGGCTGCCGGACCGTCAACGCGAGGCCTTCCTCCTGCGTTACTGGGAGGAATTGGACGTCGCCGAGACCGCGAGGGTCATGGGCTGTTCCGAGGGCAGCGTGAAAACGCACTGCTCGAGGGCGGCGCATGCGCTCGCGGCTGCGTTGCGTGCGCGGGGCGTTACGCTATGAAGCCGTCCAGCATTTGCCAACGGCCATGAACGAGATTCAGTTCGGAAATCAGGTTCGCCAGGCGCTAAACGAGGGTACGCCGCTCGACGCGCATACCCTCGAGCGCCTGCGGGCAGCACGGCTTGCCGCGCTCGAGCGTCGCCGGCTGGCCGCGGCGCAGCTGCCGGCCTTCGCCGGCGACGGCGTCGACCGTGCCACGGCGCCGCTGCGGCTTTCGCGCACGCTGCTCGTGCCGCTGCTGCTGCTCGCACTCGGACTTGCCTTCCTCTACGCGGCGCAGCATACGCGGCAGGTGGCCGAGACGGTCGAGCTCGACACGCAGCTGCTCTCGGACGAGCTGCCGATCGATGCCTACCTGGACAAGGGCTTCGAGGCATGGCTGAAAAAACGCGGCCATCGCTAGGACTCGCGTGGCAGCGTGCGCGGCGCGCGCTGCTTGCCGCGCTCCTCGCCTGCGCCGCGCTGACGCTGAATCCCGCACTCGCGGAGGGCTCGAAACCGGACCCGCGCTGGCGCGAGCTGAGCGCGCCGCAACGTGAAATCCTGGCCCCGCTGGCGAGCGAGTGGAACCGCCTGGATTCGGCCAGCCGTACGCGCTGGCTCGGGGTGGCCCAGCGCTATCCGAAGATGACCCCGATCGGCCAGAAACGCGTACAGACGCGGATGAAGAAGTGGGCGGCGCTCACGCCCCAGCAACGCGAGGAAGCGCGCACCAAGTACAAGCGCATGAAGCGCAAGAACGACAGCAAGGACCTGCGCCGCGAGTGGCAGCGCTACCAGGCGCTGCCAGCAAAGGAGCGCGAGGCGCTCGCCGCCGGGGAGCCCAAGCGCAAGCGCTCGAGCAGCGCGTCGACGGCGGAAGAATTCTCCCAATGAACGACGCGGCGGCGCCGCCGCCAACGCCGCCCACGCCCAGCATTCTGCGCCGGCTGGCGAGCATGCTCTACGAAGCGGTGGTGCTCGCCGCACTCGCGTTCGTCGCCGGCAGCCTGTTTCTGCTCGCGAGCCAGGGACAGCAGGCCAGTGGGCTGTTGCGCTTCGTGCTGCAGCTGTATCTGCTCGCGGTTTTCGCGGCCTACTTCCTGTGGTGCTGGCTACGCGGTGGACAGACGCTGCCGATGAAGGCCTGGCGCATCCGGCTGGTCGCGCCCGGCCACGCGCGTGTGCCGCCGCGCGCCGCGCTCGCGCGCTTCGTATACGCGACGCTGTTCATCGGCGCATTCGTCGCGAGCGTCGCAGCGGCGCTCGAGCACCGCAACCTGCTGCTGGCCTTCGTCTCGCTCGCGCTGTCGGGTGTCGGCATCGGTTGGGCGCTCGTCGATCGCGACCGGCAGTTCCTGCACGATCGCCTGGCCGGCACCCGCCTCGTCCAAGTCGACTAACCGGATTTTTCTGAACGTACGCGTTGCGCTGCGGTGCGAAGTACCGCAGCGCAGCGCATTGTGGTTCTTATCTGCGTTCGACCCACCACATCATCGCGATCGCGGCGCCGAAAAACACGATCCCGGGTGCCGCGGCCGCCGCCAGCGGCGGCCAGTTCTGCAGCAGCCCGATGTGCGCGAACACGTTGTTCAGCATGTGAAAGAACACCCCGAGCATGATGCCGAGGAAGACCTTGAGACCGACCATCCCGGCGCGCGAATGCATGTAGGCAAACGGCAGGGCGAGCGCCAGCATCACCAGCACGGCCACCGGGTAGAGCAGCTTCTTCCACATCGCGATCGCGTACCGCTCGGTCTTCTGCCGGTTTTCCTCGAGATGCTCGATGTAGCGGTACAAACGCCAGGCCGACATGCGCTCGGGGCGGACGATCAGCAGATCGAGCAGCTCCGGACGGACCGCAGTCCGCCATTCGTCGGTGGCGAGCCGCTCGAGACGCGGGCCCTGCGGCGTGAAACGCGTGCGCGCGACGTCGCGCAGCGCCCAGCGCCCGTCCCCCGCGTAACGCGCCTCGCGGATGCTGCTCACCGTGTCCAGGCGAAAGTCGTTGTCGAACTGGTAGATCAGTACGTTGTGCAGCTCATTGGCGTGGCGCGCAACGCGCACGTTGATGAAAGCGTTCTCGTCCTTCAGCCACAGGCCCGAACCCAGGCCCTGCGCGATGAGCGCGCTCATCGCCCGCATGCGCAGCTTCTCGGCGGCCGCCTCCCCCGCCGGGGCGACCCATTCGCCGATCGCCAGCGTCACCACCGCGACGACGAGCCCGACCTTCAGCAGCATGCGGCTCGCCTGCGCACGCGACATGCCGGAGGCCCGCATCACGGTGAACTCGGAATTCGCCGCGAGCTGCGAAAGCGCGTACAGCGCGCCAATCAGCACCGCGATCGGCAGAAGCTCGTAAGCATGGGTCGGCAGTGAGAGCAGCACGTAGCCGAGGACCTGGCGCAGCTGGTAGTTGCCTCGACCCAGTTCGTTCAGCTCGCCCACCAGGTCGAAGAACGCGAACAGCGCGAGAAAGCCGAACAGCACGAACCCGACGCTGAAATAGATCTGGCGGGCGACGTAGCGATCGAGCGTGGTTCCGGTCATCGCGTCCTGCGACGCAGGCGCAGCAGAAAGGGGTTCGCGCGCTGAACGAACAGCAGCAGCAGGATCGGCAGGATCGCGCCATGCACGCCCCAAAGCCCGACCCAGAAATCGAGGCGGTCCTGCCCCACGCGCGCCTTCGCCACGACCAGGAGATTCCAGTAGATGATGAACACGAGCAGTGCGAATACCAGGTTCACGTAGCGCGGCGCACGCGGATTCACGAAGCTGAATGGAATCGCGAGCAGCGCGAGCACGAGCGCCGATACCGGGACGCCGATGCGCCACAGCAGCTCACCCCGAAAGCGGCTCGAGTCGACCGCGATGAGCGTCAGCGTCGAGGCCGCGCGCGAGGTCAGCTCGGGCGTTTCGCGTGGCTTGGCCTGCACGCGCAGCGCATAGCGCTCGAACGCCGTGACCCGAAAGCCGGCCGTCCCGGGCTCGCCCTCGTAGCGCCGGCCGTCCTCGAGCACGATGAACCGATCGCCGTTCGCTGCGGTGGTCAGCCGGCCGGTGCGACTGACCATGACGCCCTGCCGCCCCTGCTGCACCGAGCTGACGAACACGTTGCGCACGGCGCTCTCGTCTTCGGCGACCGACTCGACGAAGAACACCCGCTGGCGATTGCTCGATTCGCCGAAAACCCCCGGGGTGACACGGGAAATGTCGTCACGCTCCTCGAGCTGCGCGGCGTACTGCGCGCCCTTTTCGGCCGCCCATGGCGAGACCATCAGCGAAAGCAGCGCGATCAGGCCGACGATCGGCAGCGCGTAGGCGAGCACCGGCCGCAGCCAGGCGGTGAGCGACTGGCCCGCGGCGAGCCAGATCACCATTTCCGCGTCGCGGTAGCTGCGCACCAGGGCGAGCATGATCGCGATGAACAGCGTGACCGTAAGCAATAGCGGCAGCGCCCAGAGCGTGACGAAGCCGAGAATCGCAAGAACGGCATCCGAGGGAATCGCGCCGCCCGCGGCGCGCCCGAGCAGCCGCACGAGCTGCGTGGTGACCATGATCGCGAGCAGCGCGAGGAACACCGCGACCGATATGTTCGCGAATTCCCGGATCAGCGCGCGCCGAAAGATCATCTTGTTATCGAGGCCCCCCGCATCCTGCAGCGTCATCGCAAATCATGCGATCATTCGACCCGTTCGCAACAGTACAACGGGTCCAGCACCCAGTGCACGACACACGACATGCGGCCCGCGGCGCCCGACACCCGATCGGCTTCGCGACGCCGTCCAAGACGGGAGAGTGCTGTGGAATTTAGCATACGGGCGCTTGCGCCCGAGCGCGCGAAGACCGCCTGCCTGGTTCTCGGCGTGTTCAAGGGCAAGACCGCGGCACAGGGCGAGCTCACGCCTGCGGCACGGCGCGTCGATCGTGCCTCGCGGGGCGCGCTGCGCAGCGTGCTGGCGCAAGGCGACCTGTCCGGGCGCGCCGGCTCGACGACGCTGCTGCGGCAACTCGCCGGACTCGCCGCCGAGCGCGTGCTGCTCGTCGGGCTGGGCGAAAAGGACGCGTTCACGGAAAACAGCTACCGCGATGTGATCCGCAGCGTGGCGAATGCGTTGAAGAACCTCGGCGTGCGCGAGGCGACGCTATACCTGGTCGATCACAGATTGCCGTCGCGCGACATCGCGTGGAACGTGCGTCAGGCCACGCTCGGGCTGCACGAGGCGCTGTACCTGTTCGACCAGCTGAAGTCGGAGAAAAAGGGCCCGCCGCCGGCGCTCGCGGAAGTCACGCTTGCCCTGCCGGCAGGCAGCGTGGCGGCTCCGGCGAGCCGTGCGCTGCGCGAAGCCGCCGCGACGGCCGAGGGCGCCGCGCTCGCCAAGACGCTCGGCAACCTGCCCTCCAACATCTGCACGCCGGCGTACCTCGCCAGCGAGGCGAAGAAGCTGGCACGCCAGTTCAAACTGCGCCTTGAGGTGCTCGAGCGGCGCGACATGGACCGCCTGGGCATGGGTGCGCTGGTCTCGGTCACCAAGGGCTCTCATCAGCCGCCGAAGCTGATCGTGCTGCACTACAACGGCGGCGCGAAGTCGAAGAAGCCGGTGGTGCTCGTTGGCAAGGGCGTCACCTTCGATACCGGCGGCATCTCGCTCAAGCCGGGCGCCGAGATGGATGAAATGAAGTACGACATGTCCGGTGCGGCGAGCGTGCTCGGCACGCTGCGTGCGCTGGCCGGCATGAAAGCGTCGGTGAACGTGATCGGCGTCATCCCGGCGGTCGAAAACATGCCTGGCGGTGGCGCATCCAAGCCGGGCGACGTGGTCACCACGCTGTCCGGACAGACGGTCGAGATCCTCAACACCGACGCCGAAGGCCGGCTGATCCTGTGCGACGCGCTGACCTACGCCGAGCGTTTCTCGCCCGACGTCATGATCGACATCGCGACGCTCACGGGTGCCTGCGTCATCGCGCTCGGGCACGTCGCCAGCGGCCTGTTTGCGAATGACGACAAGCTCGCCGAGGCCTTGTGCGCGGCCGGTGACGACGCCTGGGACCGCGTCTGGCACATGCCGTTATGGGAGGACTATCAGGAACAGCTGCGTTCGAACTTCGCCGACATGGCGAACATCGGCGGACGTCCGGCGGGCAGCGTGACCGCGGCCAGCTTTCTCGCGCGCTTTACGCGCAAGCAGCGCTGGGCCCACCTCGATATCGCGGGAACCGCATACAAGGGCGGGCGCGACAAGGGCTCGACCGGGCGCCCGGTGCCGCTGCTCGTGCGCTTCGTGCTCCGTCATGCCGGCGGGCGCACGGCCTGAGCGGCGCGTACCCGAGGCCCGTGCAGGCGTGACGACCATCGACTTCTACTTCAATGCAGCCGACCGGCTGCAGGTCGCCTGCCGCCTCGCCGGCAAGGCGCTGGCACAGCGCAAGCGCCTGCTCATCTATGCGCCGCAGGGCGATACCGCGCAGCGCATCGACCGGCTGCTGTGGACCTGGCCCGCGACCGGATTCGTACCGCACTGCTTCGCGCATGACGCCATCGCGCAGGAAACGCCGGTGCTGATCGCGGGCGACGATAGCGCGCCGGACAGCGGCGAGCTGCTACTCAACCTGGACGAGGCCTGCCCGCCGCACTTCGAGCGCTTCGCGCGCCTGCTCGAAGTCGTCGGTGCGGACGACGACGCTCGCCGTCTGGGCCGCGAGCGCTACCGCTACTATCGCGATCGAGGCTATCCGATCCGCAATCACGATCTCGCACAGGAGAAAACCAGTGGCGAATGAGAGCGGCCCCAAGCAGGCCAACCCGCTGATTCGCCAGGTCGACACGCTGCTGCGCAGCCACGACACCGAAAGCGAAGTGCCGGTGCTCACCGACGTGGTCGACGGCGTCGAAGGGCGCGAGCCGATGCTCGATGCCGTCGTGCTGGAAGCACTCGCCCGCCAGCTCGAGCGCGCGGTGCTCGATCACCTCGGCCCCGAATTCAACCGCGTGATCGAGGAGCGGCTGGCGCGCGCGCTGAGCGCCCGGCTCGAGCAGTCGGTCGCGGAGCTGCGCGCCGATCTGGTCGCCGGCCTCGATCAGATGGCACGCGAAGCGGTTGCGAGCGCAATGGCGAATACGTTCAGCGTGAAGGGCGCGGAAAGCGGAACGCCGCCGTCCGGGACACGCGCCGCGCAAACGCCGACGCCGACGCGGACGAAACCGACTTGAACGGGTCGCCGTCGGGCGGCTCAGTATAATTTTCCGCTGGCGCGTCGGATCCGGGCTCGAGCGGGCCGGGACCCGCGCCATCGTGTTTGCCCAACCATGACCCTGCCGAAGAGCTTCGACCCCGCGTCCATCGAGGCGCGCTGGTACGCGCACTGGGAACGCGGCGGCTATTTCGCCGCCGGCCGCGACCCGGCGCGGCCGGCCTTCTGCATCCAGTTGCCGCCGCCCAATGTCACCGGCCTGCTCCACATGGGGCATGCCTTCAACCAGACGATCATGGACGCGCTGACGCGCTATCACCGCATGCGCGGCGACAACGCGCTCTGGCTGCCCGGCACCGACCATGCGGGCATCGCCACGCAGATCGTGGTCGAGCGCCAGCTCGAGCAAACGGGCAGCTCGCGCGAAGCGCTCGGACGCGAGCGCTTCATCGAGAAGGTCTGGCAATGGAAGGGCCAATCGGGCTCGACGATCACCCAGCAGATGCGCCGCCTCGGGGATTCCTGCGACTGGGAGCGCGAGTACTTCACGATGGACGACAAGCTCTCGCCCGTCGTGCTCGAGACCTTCGTGCGGCTGTACGAACAGGGTCTCATCTATCGCGGCAAGCGGCTGGTGAACTGGGATCCGGTACTCCTCACCGCGGTGTCGGACCTGGAGGTCGAGAGCGAGGAGGAAGACGGCCACTTGTGGCACATTCGTTACCCACTGGCGGATGGCTCGGGCCAGCTGACGGTGGCCACGACGCGGCCCGAGACGATGCTCGGCGACACCGCGGTGATGGTGCATCCGGAAGACGAGCGCTACCGATCGCTGATCGGCAAGCAGGTCCGCCTGCCGTTGACCAACCGCAGCATTCCGGTGATCGCCGATGCCTACGTCGACCGCGCGTTCGGCACCGGCTGCGTCAAGGTGACCCCGGCGCACGACTTCAACGACTGGCAAGTCGGACAGCGCCACGGGCTCGAGAGCATCAGCGTGCTAACGCTGGACGCGCGCATCAACGACAACGGGCCCGCGCCCTACCGCGGGCTGGACCGCTACGAGGCGCGTGACCGCATCGTGCACGACCTGAAAGCCGCGGGGCTGCTCGATTCGGTCAAGGCGCACCGCATGGTCATCCCGCGCTGCGGGCGCACGGGGGCGGTCGTCGAACCGATGCTCACCGACCAGTGGTTCGTCGCGATGTCGAAACCGGGCGGCCCGCAGGCTCCGCACCCCGGTCGGTCGATTGCGGAACTCGCGCTGCAGGCCGTCGCACGCGGCGAGGTGCGCTTTTTCCCGGACAACTGGGTCAACGTCTACAACCAGTGGCTGACCAATATCCAGGACTGGTGCATCTCGCGCCAGCTCTGGTGGGGTCACCAGATCCCCGCCTGGTACGACGCCGAGGGAAGGATCTACGTCGCGCGCAGCGAGGCCGAGGCGCGCGCGCAGGCGGGCGGCGCCGCGCTGACGCGCGACCCGGGCGTGCTCGATACCTGGTTCTCATCGGCGCTCGTCTGCCACTCGACGCTGGGCTGGCCCGCACCGCAGGGCGACGACGCCACGGCCTACGACCTGTACCTGCCCTCCTCGGTGCTCGTCACCGGCTTCGACATCATCTTTTTCTGGGTCGCACGCATGATCATGATGACGACCTGGTTTACGGGGCGGGTGCCGTTCCGCGACGTGTACATCCACGGCATCGTCCGCGATCACGACGGCAAGAAGATGTCGAAGTCGGAGGGCAACACGCTGGACCCGGTCGACCTGATCGACGGCATCGGGCTCGAGGCGCTGCTCGCCAAACGCACCAGCGGACTGCGCAAACCCGAGGACGCGCCACGCATCGCGACGAAGACGCGGCGCGAATTTCCCGACGGCATTCCGGCCTTCGGCGCGGACGCGCTGCGCTTCACGATGGCCGCCTACGCCACGCTCGGGCGCAACATCAATTTCGACCTGAAACGCTGCGAGGGCTACCGCAACTTCTGCAACAAGCTGTGGAACGCGACGCGCTTCGTTCTGATGAACACCGAGGGACAGGACTGCGGCGCGGACGACGCCGCGCCGGTCGCCCTCTCGGACTGGGATCGCTGGATCGTCAGCACGCTGCAGCGTGCCGAGGCCGAGGTCGAGCGCGGCTTCGCCGAGTACCGTCTCGACAACGTGGCGAACGCGATCTACCACTTCGTCTGGGACGAGTATTGCGATTGGTATGTCGAAGTGGCGAAGCGCCAGCTCGCGCAGGGCGATGACGCCGCGCAGCGCGGCACGCGGCGCACCCTGGTCCGGGTGCTGGAGGCGGCGCTGCGCCTCGCGCACCCGGTGATTCCGTTCGTCACCGAGGCGCTGTGGCAGAGCGTCGCGCCGCTCGCCGGGAAGACGGGCGACTCGATCATGCTCGCGCCGTATCCGACCTCTCAGCCGGAAAAGATCGACGAGAACGCGGAGCGCGAGATCGCGCTTGCCAAGGAACTGACCATTGCCGGACGCAATCAGAAATCTGAGCTCCAGATTCCCCTGAAACAAAAGGTCCAATACCTGGTGACTGCGAACCCGAGTCCTGCGTCGATGCGTGCGTTCGAAGCACTCGTGCGTCCCTCGGAACTTCACGTGGTCGAAGTCCTCCCCGATTCGGATGCACCGGTTGCGCTCGTGGGTCCGCACAAACTGATGCTCAAGATCGAGGTCGATGTCGGCGCCGAGACCGCGCGCCTCGAAAAGGAAATCGCCCGCCTCGAAGGCGAAACCGCGAAATGCCGCGCCAAGCTCGGCAACGCGTCGTTCGTCGAGCGCGCACCGGCCAAGGTCGTCGAACAGGAACGCGCGCGCCTGGCCGCGTTCGAGGGCAGCCTGCGACAGCTGAGCGAGCAGCTCGAGCGCCTGGCCTCGCGCGCCTGAGGCCATCCCCGGGCGTCGATGCGCCACGCCTTCCGCGCCTTTCGGCACCCCTACTTTCGCCGCTTCTTTATCGGCCAGGGGACCTCGCAGATCGGCACCTGGCTGCAGCTGATCGCGGTCAGCTGGCTCGTGCACCGCCTCACCGAGTCGACGTTCATGCTCGGCCTCGCCGCGTTCGCGCTGCAGCTCCCGTTTCTCCTGCTGACCCCGTTCGCCGGCGTGATCGTCGATCGTCTCGAGCCGCGCCGCGTGCTGATCATCACCAACAGCATTGCCGCCTGCCAGGCGACCGCGCTGTTCGCGCTGGTCGCCAGCGGGCGGATCGAAGCCTGGCAGCTGATCGTCGGCAACCTGATGCTCGGCATATCGAACGCGTTCGACGCGCCCTCGCGCCAGGCGCTGCTCGCGCGGCTGGTCGGCGGGCGCAGCGACCTGCCGAGCGCGATCGCACTGAATTCGAGCATGATGAACGGCGCGCGCTTCATCGGGCCGATGATCGGCGGCACGGTGATCGCGGTGCTCGGCGAGCGCTGGGGCTTCGCGCTGAACAGCCTGTCGTACTTCGCGATGCTGCTCGCGCTCGCCTCGATGCCCCGGATGGCACCCCGCCAGGGCGGCTCGCAGGGATCCCTCTGGCAGCGCCTCGGCACCGGGGTGCGCTTCGTCTACGGCTTCCTGCCCACG
>Ga0210060_1000137_pt1 | contig 41481 bp, 32 predicted proteins | sample Joice_CattailNLB_FD_184871 | JGI IMG/M metagenome (GOLD analysis project Ga0210060, IMG submission 184871) | Wetland microbial communities from San Francisco Bay, California, USA, that impact long-term carbon sequestration - Joice_CattailNLB_D2... | ecosystem: Environmental > Aquatic > Marine >...
GATTCGAAGGTGCATCCTTACGAAGCAGCGGGATTCTATAAGTGCGGGCTACAGCCGGATACATTTTTCCGCATGCCTTGAATGAATGCGTGAAACGGTGTCGAATACCCGTTTGCCCGACGGGCATCGGCTGGCAGCGACCGTTACAACCTTCGATCCGAGCGCGGGGTGTGCTATGAAAATATTCCTTTCGACCGTTGTCGCGGTGCTCCTGATTATGGTGCTGGGCGGGATATTCTTTATCTATTCCGGCAGTTATGACGTCGCGGCAACCAGCAGAGACCCGGGCATCGTGCGCTGGGCAGTGCGGATCACGAGGATCAATTCCATCAATCGCCGGGCTGAAAAGGTAGTACCGCCGGCTGAAAGTTTCCTGAAGGACCCGGAAACCATCCGCACGGGTTTTGAGCATTACGATGCGATGTGCGTCGTCTGCCATGGCGCCCCTGGCGTGGAAGCCGGCGAGGCGCGGGCCGGTTTGAATCCGAGGCCGCCGCTGCTGGCGGAAATCAAAGGAAACCTGCCGCTGGGTGTCGTGTTCCGGGCGGTGAAACATGGTATCAAGATGACTGGCATGCCGGCGTGGGGCCCTACCCACTCCGACGACGAGATCTGGGCGCTCGTTGCCTTCGTGGACAAACTGACCAGGCTCAGTCCCGAGGACTATCAGGGGCTGCGGCAACAGTGGCGCGACCACGGCGGTGAGGTTCATCATGAGCAATAGCGCGTGTCGACCGATGCGGGCGGATACATTTATAGAGAAAATCTCGGAAAATAAAATGACATAATCCTTACTGCCTGTTCGCCTGAAAGGCGGATAAAGCAATACAGGATGCTCGTTAAATTGTTGAAGATTCCCTCTGGTCTTCCCCGCAAATCATTGCTTCATCCTGTCCCGCTACCTATGATCCCCTCATGCCACTCTCGCGTTTTCACCCTGCCGTGGCGCGCTGGTTCACGGACCATTTTGCCGGCCCGACCGGGGTGCAGGCACGGGCCTGGCCGGCGATCCGTGATGGTCAGGCCTGCCTGATTGCGGCACCGACCGGCTCGGGCAAGACCCTGGCGGCGTTCCTGGCGGCGCTTGATCAACTGCTGGTGGAAGGCCTGGCCGCACCGTTGCCGGATGAAACCCGGGTGTTGTATGTCTCGCCCCTGAAGGCCCTGTCCAACGATATCCATAAAAACCTCGAGCTGCCGCTGAACGGCATTCGTGACCAGTTGCTGGTAACGGGACTGCCTGACGTGCCCATCACGGCACGGGTGCGCAGCGGCGATACCTCCCCCGCGGAACGGGAGGCCATGAAGCGCACTCCGCCCCACATCCTGGTCACCACGCCGGAGTCGTTCTACATATTGCTGACCTCGGACTCGGGTCGGGCCATGCTGCGCACCGTGCGCTCGGTGATCGTCGACGAGATCCACGCCCTGGCGGGGAACAAGCGCGGCGCCCACCTCAGCCTGTCGCTGCAACGCCTCGATGCCCTGTGCGAGCGGGCGCCGGTGCGCATTGGCCTGTCCGCCACGCAAAAGCCGGTGGAATCGATGGCGGCGTTCCTGACCGGCCATCCTCATGATGATCAGGATTTTCACTGCATCATCATCGATACCGGCCACGTGCGTGAACGGGATATCCGGCTGGAAATCACCGGTTCACCCCTGGAAGCGGTGATGGCCAACGAGGTCTGGGCCGAGATCTACGATCGCCTGGCACAGCTGGCCGAGGCCCACCGCACCACGCTCATCTTCGTCAACACGCGCCGCCTCGCGGAACGGGCCGCAGCGGCACTGGCCGAACGCCTGGGGGAGGAGACGGTCACCGCCCATCACGGCAGCCTGGCGAAGGAACACCGGCTCGATGCGGAACAGCGTCTGAAACAGGGCCAGCTCCGCGCCCTGGTGGCCACCGCCTCGCTGGAACTGGGTATCGATATCGGCGACGTGGACCTGGTCTGCCAGATCGGTTCGCCCGGCTCCATTGCCACCTTCCTGCAACGGGTCGGGCGCTCGGGTCACGCCGTGGCAGCCACGCCCAATGGGCGGCTGTTTCCCCTGTCGCGGGACGACCTGGTGGAATGCACGGCACTCCTCGATGCCGTTCGCCGTGATGAGCTCGACGTGATCCATATCCCCGAGCACCCGCTGGATGTGCTGGCGCAGCAGATCGTCGCCGAGGTAGCCAGTCGCGAGTGGGACGAGGCCGAACTCTACCGGAGTTTTATCCAGGCCTGGCCGTATCGTGATTTAAGCCAGGATCAGTTTGTCGCCACGGTGAAAATGCTGAGCGAAGGTTTTCATACCCGCCGCGGCCGACGCAGTGCATACCTGCACCGCGATGCCGTGCACGGCATGTTGCGGCCCCGCCAGGGCGCCCGCCTCACGGCCCTGCTCAACGGCGGCGCGATCCCCGACCAGTTCGATTACGACGTGATCATGCAGCCGCAGGGGGTGTTCGTCGGCACCCTGAATGAAGACTTCGCCTTCGAAAGCCTGCCCGGAGATATTTTCCAGCTGGGCAACCAGTCCTACCGCATGCTGAAGATCGAGCAGGGCAGGGTGTTCGTGGAAGACGCCCACGGTCAGCCGCCGAATATTCCGTTCTGGTTTGGCGAGCGGCCGGGGCGCAGCGATGAACTGTCCCTGGCCGTGTCGCGCCTGCGCCGGACGCTGGACGAGAAACTCGGGCAGGGACAGGACGCCGCGCTCCGCTACCTGGTCGACACGCTGGCCCTGCCGCAGGGCGCGGCCGAACAGCTGGTCGCTTATCTCGCCGCGGTGCAGGCGGCCCTGGGCGTTATTCCTACACAGGAGCATCTCGTCTTTGAACGCTTCTTCGACGAGACCGGCGACATGCACTTCGTCATCCATTCGCCCTGCGGGTCGCGCATCAACCGCGCCTGGGGGCTGGCCCTGCGCAAGCGGTTCTGCCGGCGGTTCAATTTCGAACTGCAGGCCGCGGCGACGGAAGACAATATCATCCTGTCCCTGGGGCCCACACACAGCTTTCCCCTCGATGAACCGGCCCGCTACCTGAAATCCGGCAGCGTCAGGGACGTGCTGGTCCAGGCCCTGCTGGCCGCGCCGATGTTCCCGGTGCGCTGGCGCTGGGTCACCAACACCGCGCTGGCGGTGCCGCGCAATCGCGGCGGCAAGAAGGTGCCGCCGCCTTTCCAGCGCAACAGCGCCGAAGACCTGATCGCCCTGATCTTTCCCGATCAACTGGCCTGCGCCGAAAATATCGCCGGGGATCGCGAGGTGCCCGAGCATCCGCTGGTCGACCAGGTGCTGGCGGACTGCCTGCATGAACTCATGGACATCGATGGCCTGGTCCGGCTGCTGGAAGGGATCGAGACGCAACGCATCGCCATCACCACGCGCGATCTCGCCACGCCATCGCCGATGGCGCTGGAGATCATCAATGCCCGGCCCTATGCCTTTCTCGATGACGGCGCCGCCGAGGAACGCCGCACCCTGGCCATCAGCCAGCAGCGACATCTCGACCCGGTGGATGCCGCCGCGATCGGCACCCTCGATCCCGCGGCCATTGCGCAGGTCCGGCAGGAGGCCTGGCCGCAGGCCGGCACGGTCGACGAGCTGCACGATGCGCTGCTGGTGCTGGGTTTCGTGACCGAGGCGGAAGGCGAGGCCGGGGGCTGGGAGTCGCGGATGCAGCGCCTGCAGGACCAGCAGCGTGCGACGGTCGTCAGACTCGCACACGGTGTCACACTGTGGGTCGCGGCGGAACGCTTGCATCATGTGCAGGCCCTGTTTGCCGATGCGCAGCTGGAACCCGTCATCGATCCCGTGGAGCCCGTGCCCGATGACCGGTCCGGGGCGCTGACCGAACTGCTGCGCAGCCGCCTGGAAGGGCTGGGCCCGGTCACGGTGTCGCAGCTGAATGCCCCGCTGACATTGCCGCTGCCTGAAGTGGACATGAGCCTGCTGGCCCTGCAGCAGGAAGGCTTCGCCATCCAGGGGCACTTCTCGCAGGCCGGTGAAACCGAGTGGTGTGAACGCGGCCTGCTGGCGCGTATTCACCGTTACACCCTCAAGCAATTGCGCAGCGAGATCGATCCGGTCAGTCCGGCGGATTTCATGCGCTTCCTGTTTCACTGGCACGGCCTGGATGAGCCGGCGGAAGGGGAGTCCGCGCTGGAACGCAGCCTGCAGCAGCTGGAAGGCATTCCGCTGGCGGCCGCCAGCTGGGAGCAGGATGTCCTGCCGGCGCGCATTCGCGACTTCAGCACCGCGCAACTGGATCACCTCTGCCAGTCCGGCCGCTTTGTCTGGCTGCGGCTGCAGCCGCCGGCGGCCGGCAGGGAAGACCGGCAAAAGAATCCGGCCGTGAAGAGCACGCCGATCAGTTTCATCCGCCGCGAGCATCAGGGCGACTGGCGCGACCATAGCGCAATGGCCGATGCGGCCGAAATCACCCTGTCGGGTCACGCGGACAAGGTCCTCGACAGTCTGAAGCAGTGGGGCGCCAGTTTTTTCCAGGACCTGCTGGATGACACCCGCCTGTTGCCGGTGCAGCTGGAAACCGCACTGGGCGAGCTGGTGGCCTGGGGTCTGATCACCTCGGACAGTTTCAGCGGCCTGCGCACCCTCATTACCCCGCAACCGGTCCTGCGCCGGCGCGCCAAACGACGGCCGGGTTACCGGCCCCTGGACCAGGCCGGGCGCTGGTCGCTGTTGCGACCGGCCAGGCCGCCGCGCGATGTACGCGACCGTTTTGCATCCGTCGAATACATTGCCCGGATGCTGCTCGGTCGCTACGGCGTGGTGTTCCGCAAGCTGCTCGAACACGAAACCGGCCTGCCACCGTGGCGCGACCTGCTCTATAGCTACCGGCGCATGGAGGCGCGCGGCGAGCTGCGCGGCGGCCGTTTTGTGCAGGGCTTTGCCGGGGAACAGTTCGCCCTGCCGGAGGCCATGCAGACCCTGCGCCGCATCCGCAACCAGGCGCAGGACGGCGCGCTGATCGCCATTGCCGCCACCGACCCGCTCAACCTGACCGGTTCCATCACGGCCGGCGACCGGGTCGCCCGCCAGGCGAACAACCGCATCCTGTACCGCGACGGCGTGCCGATTGCCACCAGCGTCGGTGGCGAGATCAACTACCTGGCAGCGATTGCACCGGAGGTGGAATGGGAGATAAAGACCACCCTGTTACGGCAGACCCGTCCGGAGCACTTCCACCCGACGCCGCCGCGGACGTTTTAATCGGGGTCAGAGCACATTATTTTCTCTAATAAACAAACGTGCTCTGACACCGGTTTTCTCTGTGCCACCGGTTTTTCTCGTCATCCTGGCGCATGCCAGGATCCAGTATTTTCAATACCTGGATGCCGGCCTGCGCCGGCATGACGCAATAATCAGCGGCTCATACTGACCCCTCTGCTATTTTTCTACACCCGTTAGACATACCTGCAGGAGCGGACCGCGTCCGCGAACAGCTGGTTGCACCAGCGTGGACCATTTCGAGCCCGGCATGCACCGTGCCGGGGCGGGAATGGCCTCCCTTGCGCTGGAAAAACCCGAAACAGGATTAACAAGGCGGATTTTTGCACTGGCATGGTCTGTGCTAGCTACCTGGTATCAGGCTAACGGCAGCTTGATGGAAGTGCGGTGCAGTATTCGCCGCCCTGTTGAATGGATAACGGCGTCCTTGCCGTGCCTTCGAGTTCCGGGGTGCAGGGATAGACGTTTTTCCGGTTTTTTCTTGAACGCAAGGGGAGTGATCATGGCTTATTTAATGCCTTCGGAATTTGTCACAAAGATGGTGGATGCGGGTGAATCCAAGATCTTCATGTCTACCCGGGATACCTTGATCCGCGCCTACATGGCCGGGGCCATCCTCGCGCTGGCGGCCGTATTCGCCATCACCATCGCCGTCCAGACCGGTTCTCCGCTGGTCGGAGCGATCCTGTTCCCTGTCGGATTTTGCATGCTGTACCTGATGGGCTTCGACCTGTTGACCGGTGTGTTTGTGCTGGTGCCGCTGGCGTTGCTGGACAAGCGACCTGGCGTGACCCTGGGTGGCGTGTTAAGGAACTGGGGTCTGGTATTTGTGGGCAATTTCGCCGGTGCGCTGACGGTCGCCGTGATGATGGCGTTCGTGTTCACCTACGGGTTTTCCACGGACCCCGGCGCCGTCGGCACCAAGATCGCCGGCATCGGCGAAGCGCGTACCCTGGGCTATGCAAAATGGGGTATCGCCGGCTGGTTCACCATCTTCATACGTGGCATGTTGTGCAACTGGATGGTTTCCATGGGCGTGGTCGGCGCCATGATCTCCACCTCGGTCAGCGGCAAGGTCATCGCCATGTGGATGCCGATCATGCTGTTCTTCGCCATGACCTTCGAGCACTCGGTGGTGAACATGTTCCTGTTTCCGTCCGCGATGATCATGGGAGGTAATTTCTCGATCCCGGATTACTTTATCTGGAACGAGATTCCCACGGTGCTGGGCAACCTGGTGGGCGGTCTTGCATTCACAGGGCTGACCCTTTACAGCACCCACGTCAGAACCGCGCCGAAGCGCAACATCGCCCAGGTCAGAACCGTGCAGGAGCGCAATGCCGCCTGATCGGCGCGTGATTGCAGGGCACCGGTTCCACACGGAACCGGTGCCCTTCGGATGAACATGTCCTGCACATTGAAAATTAGCGTAGGTCAGCATTCCGACAAGGGCCGCAAGGAAGTCAACCAGGATTTCCACGGCGTCTGCATACCGCAGGAACCGCAGCTGACGACCAAGGGCGTCGCCATTGCGCTGGCCGATGGAATCAGCAGCAGCGAAGTCAGCGACGTGGCCAGCCAGACCGCCGTGACCGGATTTCTGGCCGATTATTTCTGTACCTCCGAGACCTGGTCGGTCAAGCAATCCGCGCAACGCGTGCTGTATGCAACCAATTCCTGGCTGCATGCCCAGACCCGGCAAAGCCAGTACCGTTACGACAGGGATAAAGGCTACGTCTGTACCTTCAGCGCCATGGTCATAAAGTCCAACACGGCGCACCTGTTCCATGTGGGCGACACCCGCATCTACCGCTTGCGTGACAATGCACTGGAACAACTGACAGAAGACCATCGTTACCGGGTGTCCCGCGAAACGAGTTACCTGGGACGTGCCCTGGGGATCAATCAGCAGCTTGAAATCGATTATCTGACCCTGCCGGTCGAGCCGGGCGATATCTTCGTACTGGCGACCGACGGGGTTTATGAACACGCCGCATCCCGGGTCATCATCCAGACGGTCAGCGAAAACGCGCATGACCTGGATGCGGCTGCGAGACAGATCGTCGACGAGGCCGCCGCGCAGGGCAGCGCAGACAATCTGACGATCCAGATTCTGCGCATCGATGAACTGCCCGATCCGGACGCCAACGAGATCTGCCATCAATTGACCGAACTGCCCTTTCCGCCGGTCCTGGATGCCCGCATGGAATTCGACGGCTACCGGATCATCCGGCAGATCCATGTCAGCAGCCGCAGCCACGCCTGGCTGGCGGTGGATAGCGAAAGCGGCGAAAAGGTCGTCATCAAGACACCTTCCATCGATCAACGGGGAGATCCGGCCTATCTGGAACGCTTCCTCATGGAGGAATGGATCGCCCGGCGCATCAACAATGCCCATGTGCTGAAACCCTGTGTACTGACCCGGAAACGCAGCTACCAGTACATCGCCATGGAATTCATCGAGGGCCAGACCCTGGCCCAGTGGATGCGCGACAACCCGAAGCCGGATCTGGAAACCGTCCGTGACATCATCGTGCAGGTCGCCAGGGGACTGCAGGCCTTCCACCGGCTGGAAATGCTGCACCAGGATCTCCGGCCGGAAAACATCATGATCGACGGCGCCGGCACGGCGAAGATCATCGATTTCGGCTCCACCCGGGTGGCCGGGCTGCTGGAGATGAACGCATCGAACGACCCGGCGCTCATTTTGGGCACGGAACAGTACTCGGCCCCCGAGTATTTCCTGGGTGAATACGGCACCTCCGCCTCGGACATCTTTTCCCTCGGCGTCATTGCCTATCAGATGCTCACGGGGAAGCTGCCCTATGGCACCCGGGTACCCCGATGCCGCACCCGGGCCGCACAACGCAAGCTCGGCTATGTGTCTGCGCGCGATGAAAAACGGTTGATTCCTGCCTGGGTGGACGAGGCCATCCGCAAGGCCGTGCATCCCGACCCCGCCAGGCGGTACGGGGAATTGTCCGAGTTCGTCTACGACCTGCAGCACCCGAACCAGGCATTCCTGAACAAGGCCCGTCCGCCCCTGATGGAGCGGAACCCGGTCATGTTCTGGAAAGTGGTGTCCCTGTTTCTGGCCGTGGCCCTCATCGTGGTGCTGTACCGGCACCCGGCAGCCACGTGAGCGCCGTGACCGGTCCGATCAATACATTGTTTCCTGTTACCCCAATGCAATTGCAAGGAGATTGCCATGACCCGCGATGAAGTCACCCAGCTGATCCTCACCTGCAAGTACCGCAAGCAGCTCAAGTGGGCACAACTGGCCGATGCCACCGGCCAGAGCAAGGAGTGGACCACGGCCGCCCTCCTGGGACAGATGGCGCTGACGCCCGAGCAGGCCGACAAGGTGGGGGATATGCTGGATTTACCCGCGGAGGCGGTCGAAATGCTGCAGGTTGCGCCGTACAAGGGTTCATTGCCCACTGTGGTGCCCACCGATCCGCTCATCTATCGCTTCTACGAACTGGTGAACGTGTACGGCACCACCATCAAGGAACTGATCCACGAGGAATTTGGCGACGGCATCATGAGTGCGATCGACTTTTCCATGGACATCACCCGGGAGCCGGATCCCAAAGGCGACCGGGTACATATCGTGATGAGCGGAAAGTTCCTGCCCTACAAGATGTATTGAGAGCCGGTGTATCAACCGGCATATGCAGTTTGCGCACGACGAATTGCTGATCAGGCAGATACGAGGGAACTGATACAGGTTGCGGTAATGAGTTGTTCAAATGGCGACATGGAGGAATCCTTGCGGGAGCTTCGCGGACCCGGCTATGCATCGTCCTGCAGCGTGGTGCACAGCTCGCAATGGGCGCCACGCTAACTTATTGAAGTAAAAGGCTGATAAATCGCCTTTCTGTTCTTTCATTCGATGGTCGAAGGTTCGAGCGGGGCCGATGCCGTCGGCCGAGACAGCAGCGTCGCATAAGCACCGCTGACCCCGCAGGGCGAGGGCGCAGCCCGGGTAAACCTTCACGACCCACCATAAAATCGGGTAGGCTATCCCGTATATCAATAAGCGGGATGCGTCGTGAATCAGGATCCGGACTCCAGCGCACAAACCCTGCCCAGGGGTGTAATGCTGAACGCCTACCCTGACAGCATTGGTCACACACTGTCAGATACCATAGATCTGCTCAAAAGGCCCGAGTTCATGGATGCCTTTTCGCTGTTCTACATCCTGCCTACCTTTTTCAACAGCGACCTTGATCGCGGTTTTTCCATCATCGATTACGACATCAATGAAGAGCTTGTGCGCCCGGAAGACCTGGATGAACTCAACCGGCTTGGCATCCAGATCAAGCTCGACCTGGTGCTCAATCACCTGTCCGTGCGCTCGCCGCAGTTCCAGGACCTGTTGAAAAACGGCAAGGATTCTCCCTGCCGGGACTTTTTCATCGACTGGGACGAATTCTGGCGTGGTCATGGTACCGAGGGGGCAGACGGACAGGTCACGCCGTACAAGGAGCATCTGGACAAGCTCTTCATGAGAAAGCCCGGCCTGCCGGTACTTAAGGTGCGCTTTCCGGATGGCGCCCTCAAGACATACTGGAACACCTTCTACCAGAAAGTGGATTTTGATGAGATAACAGTCCGGGACTTCGCAGAAATAAACGGGATCAAACCGGAAGAAGCGCAAGCGATCGCGGATCACGTCAAGATTGTCATCAGGGACAAGGGGTACCTGGAGCTCACCGATCTGGCGCACATCGCCCATCTCAGGAACGAAATCATTGCGGCCATCTGCAGCAAGCGCGAGTACCTGGGCCAGATGGACCTCAATGCCCGCTCCCCGCTGGTCTGGGAATTCTACGACGAGACGCTGCGCAAGCTCAGCAAACACGGCGCCAGGATCATCCGCCTCGATGCGTTTGCCTACCTGCACAAGGAACCCGGCCAGCCGAACTTTTTCAACCGGCCCGGGACATGGGATTACCTGCGAAGATTGCGCGCCATGGCGCAGAAATATGACCTGACCATCTTCCCCGAGATACACGCCGAATACGGCGCCGGTATCCACGAGGAGATCGCGCAGGAGGGTTATCCCGTCTACGATTTCTTCTTTCCCGGGCTCGTGATCGACGCCCTGGAGCGGGGCAGCAACCAGGCCCTGTTACGCTGGATCGCGGAAATCAGGGCCAGGGGGCTCCAGACGATCAACATGCTCGGCTGTCATGACGGCATCCCGGTCCTCGACCTGCGGGGAAAACAGGTCAACGGTACCTGGCGGGACGGCCTGCTGAGCAACAGTGAAATAGATGCCACCATTGCACGTATCATCGAGCGGGGCGGTCTGACCAAGAACCTGTATGACAGCGACGGCAGGAAGATCGACTACTACCAGGTCAACGCAACCTTCTTCAGCGCACTGGGAGAGGACGAGAACAAGCTGCGCCTGGCCCGCGCCATCCAGATGTTCATGCCCGGCCTCCCGCAGGTGTGGTACCTGGACCTGTTCGCCGGGACCAACGACTACACCGCGGCAGAACTCGGGCTTACCGCGGGTCACAAGGAGATCAACCGCACCGCGCTCACGATAGTCGACGTCGAGACCGGACTGAAACGCCCCGTCGTGCTGGACCAGCTCGCCCTGATCCGGCTGCGCAACACCTCACCGGCATTCGCCGGCAAGATGAAGATCTTCGAGACCGGACCCCACCGGCTGCACATTGCCTGGCAGCATCCGGAAGCCACCGCCACCCTGAAAGCCGATCTGCGCGAACACAGTTTCACGGTTTACCAGGGCGACGGTACCCGCGAAGCGGTCCTCCTGTCCATCGGGCCCGGCCGCATTGCTGCAGTCACTGCTACGGAACACATCAATGAGAATCCTTGCAACCGATCTGGACCGGACCTTACTTCCGAACGGTAGCTGGCCGGCGGATCCCGGCGCCATCGACCTTTTCAACGAGCTGACGCAGCGTCACGACGTGCGGGTCGTGTATGTGACCGGCAGGAATCTCGACCTGACCGAGCAGGCGATCAGGGAATTCGGCATCCGTTATCCCCATGTACTCATCGGCGATGTCGGCACCTCGATCCGCAAGTACGGGCGGAATGGCTGGCAGCGCCATGCGGGCTGGGATACCCATGTGAAGCGGACCAGTCCCCGGTGGGATGCGGACGCGGTACGGAGCGCCGTGGCCGGTGTGGACGGACTGACCGAACAGGAGCGCGAGCATTGCGGCCCGTTCAAGCAAAGCTACTACGTGGATCATGACAGGAGCGAGACCGTTCTGAAGGCAGTCGGTGAGCGGGTCAAGGGCAGGTTCGACGAGGTCATTGTTTACAGTTTCGACTCCCGGTCCGGCAAGGGCCTGCTCGACTTTCTCCCGCACAGCGCGACAAAACAGACCGCGCTCGAATACATTGCCGATGAACTGGACGTCAGCAAGCCGGACGTCGTGTTCTGTGGCGATAGCGGCAACGACATCTTCCCGCTCACGGCGGGCTTTTCCGGCGTCCTGGTACGCAACGCCGACGAGCAGCTCGTGGCAGGTGTCAGGCAGGCGGCTGACGCACACCCCGAACTCAGGCTGTATTTTGCGAAAGGCGGCTTCAAAGGCCTGAACGGTTTCTACACCAGCGGCGTCATCGAAGGGGCCTACCACTACGGGATATTCCGCGACGTCGAGTAGACCGCGGGCAATCAAAAGGGTCAGACTCGATTGATTTGGCGATTGTCTGACTCTGCCATGCAAGAATAGAAAAGGAATGCCAGATCACCCTCTTTCCTTCAGGACAAATGGCAGCGGACGGTGATCGCGGTGTGCATGCCGGGCAGTCCATACAGGTAACACTTCCGGAGCAAACGGGTTGTGACCCACAGGCTCTACCCTGTTCTCTTCTTCGTCAAGGAAGCCTGGATCAAAATTCATCAAGCTGACAAGCCAGGCCTCGTCAGCGATATCCGGATGCGGCATACCGGCCTGCGAATACCGTACTCAGTTTGAGCTTGCGACGGCCCATGCACCACCAAGCCCCGGGAGTGTGGCGAACGTGGTCAATAGATGTGCGTGGACTGCCAGCAGATCCTTCATGGCAGGGCAGGGGCGGTCACCCTCAGGCGCAAGGCAGCCTGACTGTCCGTATTCAAAAGATAATCAGAGATTCGCCAGGGAAAGCCACCAATGCCTGCGGCGAGCAGTACGAGGCCGCGCGCTTCGAGGAGCTCAAGGCACTGGTCGGGGCGTATGCCGAGAAACAGCCGGTGCCGACCTGCCTGCGCAACCACGCGATGCTGGAAGGGGTCCCATCTATATGCAGACCCAGGATGTGCTCGATACCCGGGAGAAGGAGGAGATCGGCTGGGAGGATTTCCTCGACATGACGATCGGTCAGGCGGTTGTCCGGGCATCGCAGAACATCGACCACAGGGAAAGGCCGTCCGGGTTGATTACCTCCGAACCCTACATCATGGGTTCTCACGCCACGTGTTCCGGTGCATGGGCCAGCGGACCGGAAGACTGCGCCCCGGCGGACTACCAGTGGGGATACAACCGGATGATGAGCATTGACGGGCTGTTCGGGGCCGGAGACACGATTGGCGGTTCCGCGCACAAGTTCTCGTCCGGCTCCTTTACGGAAGGAAGGATAGCCGGCAAGTCGGCCGTCAGGTATGTCATGGATCACGCTGTTCAGGCAGGAAACCCGATGGCCGGGTTACTACTATCGTGCCGATTATCCGAAGCTGGCTGATGCCGAGTGGCATGTGTTCACCGCCTCCCGGTACGATCCGAAGACGGGTGAATGGCACATGAGCAAGCCGCCTGTACACCACATCATAGACTGATCGGGGTGATTCAAAGCCACCTGCGCCTGCGTGCGGCGTAGTGTTGTTCATGCGGCTACCGGCAGCCGGTATAGCGCGCGGCGAATATCTGGTCCGACCGCGCCCTGGTCTTGAGCGGCAACCTGGTTCCGGCCACAGGCTTTCCATTCTTCCGGGCTGGTCATACCGCAATCCGCTATGCCGGAACCGCGCTGCCCGCACCGGGTAACGGCGTTATGTGGTCAAATTGCTGCCGGCCATGGCAAGGGCCGCAGACCAGGCCATGGAGGGTGCAAACCGGCAAGCAACGCGACAGCGATGGCCAGCATCATTGGGTTGCCAGCCGGGAACGTGCTATATCATTCTCCGGGCACCGATGTGTTCGTGATCTCCGCGGCGTTGACACTGCTGGTGTTCGGACTCGCGTCAGGCATTCGACCTTTGGTGCGAAACCCGCAACAGTGATGGGGATAAAAGGGTGAATCTGGTGGAATTGCCGTCGCTTGGCGAGGTCTTTTACCAACAGGAAAGAGGAAACGGGCAGCGGGAAGTACCCAGGAGCGCCGGAGGACATGCGCGCTCGCGGATAGACGCTGTCCTGTCGTCAACGCCTGAACCAGGTGTTGGTTCAACATCGAACTGGAGCAATTGACATGGCAACAAAGGAATACAAATACCTGATTGTCGGTGGCGGGATGGCCGCTGATGCGGCCGTCCACGGCATTCGCGAGCGTGATCCCGCGGGAACAATTGCGGTCCTGAGCGGGGAAAGACACCCCCCCTACGATCGACCGCCACTGTCGAAAAAATTATGGACCGGCAAGCCACTGGATTCCATCTGGCGCAAAACCGAATCGAATGGAGTTGATCTGTTTCTGGACACGCACGCGGTGAACGGCGACGTCGCCCTCAACGTCATCACCGACAGCCGCGGCAATAGCTACCGCTACGCAAAGCTTTTGCTGGCAACCGGCGGTTATCCGCGCCGTTTGCGGTCTGCACCTGATGATGTCATCTACTTCCGGACGCTCGACGATTACCAGCGACTGCGGGAACTGGCCGATCGGAAATCCGAATTCATCGTCATCGGCGGCGGATTCATCGGTTCGGAGATTGCCGCCGTGCTGGCCATGAGTGGCTGCAGGACCACCATGGTATTTCCTGACGGCGGCATAGGAGCGCGTATTTATCCACCCGGGCTATCAGAATTTCTCAACGGTTATTTCCGCAGCAGGAATGTCAACGTGCTGAGCGGAGAGAAGGTTGACGCTGTGGGAAAAGCGGGTGAGCGTTTCACTGTCACTACCGCAAGCGGCAAAACCATTTCTGCGGACGCGGTCGTTGCCGGACTCGGTATCGAACTCAATCTGGAACTGGCCCAATCGCTTGGCCTGCAGATTGACAACGGTATCGTGGTTGACGGGGAACTCCGCGCGGCGCCCCCTGATATTTACGCCGCTGGCGACGTTGCCAACTTCTACAGCCCGGCGCTCGGCATGCGCCGCCGGGTTGAGCACGAAGACAACGCCAATACCATGGGTGCGATGGCTGGACGCAACATGGCCGGTGCGTCGGAGAAATACAATCACCTGCCTTACTTCTATTCCGACCTGTTCGATCTGGGTTACGAGGCGGTCGGTGAATTCGGCTCGACCATGGAAATCGTCGAAGACTGGAAGGAGCCGTTCCGTAAGGGGGTAATTTATTATCTGAAGGCCGGGCGCGTACGTGGCGTGCTGTTATGGAATACCTGGGATCAGGTCGACGCCGCGCGCCGCCTGATCACTACGCAAGACTCTTTCAGTGCGGCCGCGCTTGACGGACTGATTCATGACTAGCTACCACGCTATAACACGTGGATATTCAAGGCGGGATATCGGTTCAAGTCCTGGTAGGCCAGCGGTAATTGCTCAATAGAAGAACCGAATTCCGGTTTGGCAGGTGTGAACAATGGACAGCCTCCGGCCCGGCTGTTGATTTGCACGTTCGATTTGCCCACCGATTCATTGCAGCCACTCCATGTTTTCAACATGTTGAACAGGCTAATGTGGTTCAGAATTCAGGAACCTCTTATCAAGTTGTCATTGCGACGACTGCATGGAGAAGGTGAGACCGGGAACCGGTCGAGAGGCTGGCCTGGGCCCATGCAGGAGGTAGAGCACCAAAAGCAGGCGCCTTAGACGACGCAGGAGCAGTTACCGGGGAACGCAGTGACGAAGCAATCTCCAACTGACTGATTCCCTGGTTATGAGATTGCTTCGCTACGCTCGCAATGACGTGCTGCATGACTTAATCAGGGTCTCCTTCAATTTGTTGCGCGTCAGTAACAGACTCTGAGCATCGTATTATGGGCTCATAATCCGGTGCTCGTCTTGGTGCATCCACGGGGAGTGATTATCCTCATACGAAATGATGCGTCGATCCTGTCGCATGACGACAGGATAACGTACTCATCCATAATCAAATCAACAGGTCCGATTGCTGTGGGATGACAGCCGGAAACAATATTGGGTTGTCAGTGCAGTCTTGATCTGCAACGCATCACCTGACTGAAACCGTCAGCGTGAAGGGTTGGTCAGATACTGACCGCATGAGCTGCCCCACAAGAATCCGGTAGGTTTGTGCTGTTGTGGTAAAGCTGTATTTCTGCCGGGCATCGACGACATCTTCAATTGAAAAGATAACATTCTCACCCGATACCTCGATGGCCGCTGCCTGGCCCGCACCCGTGGTCAACTCATGGCATAAAAGGTCATTCGGCGGGGCTATACCCTGGACGGTACCATTGTTGTGCCCGCGAGAAAATTGAATCGCCTTGCATTCTTCAGCCCAAGTGGAGCTCGCAGACAGCATCGCAGTGGCCAACAACACAGCAGGAGGCACGTGTGATTTCAGTACTCCCATTTCAGTAAAATATCTCCGGACCTTGCTTCGTTTCATGGTGTTTTCCTCATAACAGGTTCTGTGCAGCTCGATCACGCACCAAAATCAGAGTTTCAGGTCAACAGCCGCACCTGATGTGCTGTGAAAACCTTCGCCATTCTCAAGCAGCCGCTTGCTTTCATCAAGCAGCCGGGCGTAGACGCGCTGGTCAAACACACGGACAACCAGGCGGTCCCAGGTATTGTTCTGAATGTTGTCGAACGTGGCCGAAAGCCCTGCAGGACAGTCAGTCATCACGGAGCGCTCATTACACAAATTGCAATCCATGCTCGGCGTCATTCCCGAATATCGGGTAGTTTCCGGTTTCCAGTCAATCGGGCTTCCATCGGGGTTGCGCCAGATATTCAGCACGTTTGCCGCATTAAAACTCGGGCTGCAGGCTGCTCCTGTAAACAAATTGTTCTTTACCTGGCCCAGGTACCAGATCTGCCCGGGCCCTGTTGGATCCTGGCCGCTGGCCTTGCCGTATTTTTTCTCGAGACTGTCAACAACCGAGGCATGTGCCACTTTATTCTTCGGGAAACTGGTCTGTCGCAGGAGTCCGATGACGACGCCGGATGTTGCCGGCGGCTCATCGAAGAGAATGATGACATCCGTGCCCTCCTCGTTTTCATAAAGCCTGCCGGAGGTGTAGGGCCTGATGTCTCCGGCTGCCGCATTCGATTGCCAGGCCCGGTCCGCTTCGAGCACACGCCCCACCTTCATGTGTTTGCGAATAATTTTATCCGCTTCATCAAATTTCATGCCCAGACGAATACCGACCACATCGGGTCCATAGGGCTCGCCGGGCCCGGCCACGCGCTCGGGTTCGACAATCTTGAGCAGGCTGACATCGGGTGTGCGAGGCTCCTGCAATTCGAGTTGTGCAGTGGTCTCGCGCGTTTTCGTATTGACGAGGCGCGCCTGAGCAACATGTGTATCGAACAGATACAGCGGGACGGTTTCCTTATCGAACTGATCTGCCCAGCGACCGCCGTCATGACTCAATCCGGCCTTTTGCAGGAAAGCATCGTATGCCTTGTAGGCGGTAACCAGGGGATGGGGTGGCAGTCGGCTGGTCTGGCGTATTCCGGTTACTTTCAGGTCCAGCTCGACAGCGAGTCCCGAGGCCACGGGTGCCAGGATGTCGGGGCGGCCGGCAGGCACGACCAGCTCCCTGTCGAGTACCAGCACGTCATCAAGTGCAGGCTTCTGTCCGAACAGCTCGCCTTTGCTTCCCAATTCCCTGAGCATGGTGTGGCAGTATTCATCCTGGCTGCGTACTGCAACATTGCACACCCAGCGCGGTCCAATGCCGGTTCCATCCAGGCTGGCGCCGGTTTGCACATGTCTTCTACGCTGTTCAAGGGAAAGGCTCTGCAGGTCGGACCCTGCTGTTCCCAGATATAACTCCCTGCTTGAGCGTGTCGCGGCATCCTCCAGGAAGGCACAGGCGTTCTCATGGGTTTGGGCCAATTCCGGCTTGTTTCGACGTGTACCTGCGGCGTGGCTTCTGCAACGATTGGTTTCTCTGTTCAATTCCTTGAGGATTGAGTAGTACTCCACACTCATTTGCAATGGTCCGGGTTCCCTGATCTGTACGTAGGGCACTACCACCAATATCAGGCCTGGCATTGCCTGTGCGCGTTTCAATGTCCAGTCCCTGAATCGCGCTGCAAGCTCCGCCCGCTGTTGCGCATCCGGTTTGGGCTTGCCCTCGACAAAGAAGCGGCCCCATTGCGGCGTCCCGGATGAGCGATTGAAGCTGGTTTCATAGTGCCAGCGCGCGAGCATCATACGCTCGATTGCCGCCTGATTGAGGGTCTCGGGCAGGAATTTTGCGACCAGAAGATCGGCTGTCTCGGCCGAGAACGGCAGATACTCTCCGGCCGGTGGCGCTGCAAAGGGCGAAGCGGTAGTGGTCTGCCCGCGGCCGAGCGTAGCGACCTGGTAGGGTCGATCGTAGATAGTGGTGGTGTTGTCCAGGCTGTAGACACGCAGGCTCAGGGGCTGTGCATGCAGCACGAAGCCCTCCTGCTGCGAATTGATGCCCAGAATCTCGGAATGCCCGATCGCGACATCCATCTCGATGCGGTAATTTCTGCCGCCGCCGTACTGCTGCACCAGCTGCCCGGCGCTCAGCTCCGGCAGGTAGTGAAGTGGTCTGATACATCCGGACACCGAGTTAAGGCGGTAACATGCCATAACGAGGTGAGTGATGACAACAGAGACGAGAAAGCGGCGGAACTACACGGAAGATTTCAAGCGGGATGCGGTGGCAAGTACCTGGATATACGCCTGCAGGAATGGCCGGCACGGTATCCAGGGGAGACCGGTGCGTGTGAACCTCTGGATTGCGCAGGACGTATCTTCTCGAATAACCGGGATCTGACATGTCTTGCAAAAAACCTGTATATGTCGATACTTGAACGGGTGGGTCAAGTCGGCGCTCAGGGCGCAAACCGAATGGATTGCATCGCGATGGCAGGATGCGCCCGTCCTTGAATGCGATGGTTTGCTTATGTAAATCAACAAGTAAGGGTAGCCTGGGGCCAGCCCCGGGGAAACCTGTTGATACCGTATCCCAATTTCTGCCTGGCTCAGCCCATGCAGGATCAGATAACAACAACAGCCGGCGTGGAGGGAATGGGAATGGACATGTGGAGAGGGGTGTCAGCATGCCTGCTGTCGTTTGTCCTGTTTTCTACAGGACAGCTCCGGGCAGATACAACAGCTTCCGAAGATGAAATCGCGCTTGCGCTTGCCAACATGCTGCGTGCCGGCAGGACCGTGATTGCGGCGGAGCAGTCAGTGATCAATGATCCGGGAACTGACAAGGGTCTGACCGGCCGCAGGGTGCGGGATGAGGCAATCAGGATCTACCGTGAGAAGACCGGGACGGATCCCGATGACATCATCGCGCACAATCCCAACGGCAAACTGCTTGCGATACAGATAGACTCAATCACCGAGGTTCTTGATGACCACCAGTCGACCATCAACAAGGCAGGTGTCGGCTTCAAGGGATTTGTCCCTGCTGTCTTCGCCCGCCTGGTAAATGAAAGGTTCCGGGACAAAATCGGCAGTGAGGCGGATGTCAAGGTAACGGCGCCTGTTGATCTGGTGAGAAATCGCAAGGCGCTGCCGGATGCATGGGAGGTGGAGGTGATCACTTCGCAGTTATCATCCGGTGACTGGCCAAAGGACAAGGTCTTCTCGCAGCTGGCAGAGAAAAACGGCCGGCCGGCCTATCGTGTGCTGGTGCCTGAGTATTACAGCCAGAATTGTCTATCATGCCACGGTGAGCCGGCGGGTGAAATTGATATTACCGGTTATCCAAAGGAAGGCGGACACCTGGGGCAGCTGGGTGGTGTCATCAGTATCAGCCTGTTCAGGTAGGTCTCGTGTCAAGACTATCCATTACCGCCCGGCTGATCATGCTTGTGGCGTTGATGCTGTGCGTGTTTGTTGCCACCAATTACTTTCTCAACACCCGGCTTGCACAAACCGCGGACATACTGGGCGATGAAGCGGATTTTGTAACCAGGCTGACCGTCGCCAATGCAGCCAACAAGGCGTTTGGTGACCTCAAATACTGGCTGTCCGACCAGTCGGTCAGCCTGTTGATGATGTCGGAGCGGCGTGCAAAGGACGCGCGCGGGCGGCTGGATGCCGCGCTCGGCAATCTCTCGCGCTTTGATCCTGATACTGCGGCAATCATTTCCCGGGAAGTCGATGCGCTGGAAACGCAGATGCGTCTTGCGATCAACGCCTATACGGAAAATTCCCGCGTGCTCGGCAACTCACTGGTGGCAAAGGCCCGTACCCATGTCGATACCATCGACAAGCAACTCACGCTGCTTGTGAGCCGGCTCGAGCAGGAGGCGCTGAACACGAGCAGCAGGGCGGTGGATCAAACCGCAAGAACAGTGCACACGGCAAACCTGATTGTTTTACTGGCGACCATATTTGGACTGGGCCTGACCGTGTATGTCCTGCGTTCTATCACCGGACCGCTGCAAAGGCTGGTTACCAGCATGCAGGAGATTACGCGCGGCAACCTGGAAGTGGATATCCCTGAAGAAACACACGATGAAATCGGCGCCATGACGCGGACCCTCAGAATGTTCCGGGACGGTTTGCTTGAGCGTGAGCGACTGGCATCGGAGCGGGAGGCGGCGCGGGTGGCGCTTGCACGCGCCGAGGGCCAGCTTGCCGAGGCCATAGAATCAATTTCCGAGGCATTCGTCCTGTTCGATGCCGAGGACAGACTCGTGCTCTGTAACCGGAAATACCGCGAACTCTACGAAGGTATGGATGTCGAGATCCGGGACGGTGCGAGCTATCCGGATCTGTGTCGCAGCGTAGTGGAAAGCGGCATGGTACTTTCGGCGCGCGGCAGAATGGAGGAGTGGCTGAATGAACGCATCAAGCGGCATCTCAGTCCGCATGGCCCGTATGAATACGAACTGTCGGACGGACGCTGGATGCGTGTCAGTGAACGCAAAACACACGACAACGGAATTGTCAGTGTGTTTACCGATATCAGTGACCTGAAGTCGCGCGAGATGCAACTGGCAGAAACAGTAGAGCACCTCAAGGAAGCACGTGACCAGGCCATGCAGGCGACACAGGCGAAGAGCCAGTTTCTTGCCAACATGTCCCACGAGCTGCGCACACCGCTGAATGCCATTATCGGCTACAGTGAAATGCTGGAAGAGGATGCCCGGGACCGTGGTGACGAGGAAGGCGTTGCCGACCTGAAGAAAATCCATTCCGCCGGACGGCATCTGCTGTCGCTGATCAACGAAATTCTCGACCTCGCTAAAATCGAGGTCGGCAAGATGGAATTGTATCTCGAAGATGTGGATCTTTCCGAATTGCTTGATGAAGTAACCAGCACGATATTGCCGCTGGTGGAATCCCGGGGCAACACCTTGCAGCGTGACATAGAAGACGATCTCGGAATTGTTCGCACCGATCAGACCAAGCTGCGGCAGATGCTGCTGAATCTCCTGAGTAATGCGGCAAAATTCACCGAGAACGGGCAGGTGAAGCTCACTGCCCGCCATGACATGCGCGAAGGGGAGGCGTGGCTCGTGTTTGCCGTAGAGGACACGGGCATTGGCATGAACAGCGAGCAGCTGTCGCGAGTGTTTGATGAATTCGCCCAGGCAGATGCATCCACGACGCGAAAGTACGGTGGAACCGGGCTGGGCCTGTCAATCAGCCAGCGATTCTGCCGGATGCTGGGTGGAACGATTGAAGTCAGCAGCGAGCAGGGCAAGGGCTCCGTATTCGCTATTCACATGCCCGCAGCCAGCCGGGAACAACAGGAAGCAGATAACGTAATTCAGGCACCGTCTGCTGACTATGCGTCTGAACCAGGTCAGTGCAAGGTGCTTGTTATTGATGATGATCCGGTTGTGCGGGAGTTGATTACCCGTTCCCTGGGCAAGGAAGGATTCCAGGTCGTCAATGCCAGTGCCGGCAGCGAGGGACTGTCGCTTGCAAAACAGATCAAGCCGGATGTTATATCGCTTGATGTCCTCATGCCCGGCATGGATGGCTGGACGGTTCTGATGAAACTGAAGGAAGATGCAGAGACAGCAGATACTCCGGTGGTCATGGTATCGATAGTCGACGAGAAGAAGATCGGCTATACCCTGGGTGCATCGGATTACCTGACCAAGCCGGTCGACCGGAGTCGATTGCTTCACGTCATGGAGAAACATTGCCGCGGTCGATTCACCGGACCGGTGCTGCTTGTTGATGATGATGCCGGGGCGCGGGAACTGACCTGCAGTACCCTGGAAAAAGAGGGTGTCGAGGTCATGCAGGCAGGTGACGGACATCAGGCAATCGAATTGCTTGAACAGGTATTGCCTCAGATTATCCTGCTTGACCTGGTGATGCCGGTAATGGATGGCTTTGAATTTCTGGAGGCCCTGAAGGCAAGACCGGAGTGGCAGGCAATCCCTGTCGTGGTCATCACGGCAAAGGATTTATCCGAAGCTGATCACGAACGGCTGAACGGCAAGGTCATGAATGTTATCGGTAAGGGGAAGTACACGGAGTCAGACATGCTGAAAATGCTGCAACGCGTTGTCCGGCAGGTATCGAATACCGGTCATGGCAAGGTCAGGTCAGGCAGCGAGAATCCGGTCGGGGAGGTCTAGATGACCAGGGTGCTGCTGGTTGAGGATGACGAAATGAATCGTGACATGCTATTGCGGCGCTTGCAACGCAAGGGCATGGCAGTGGATACCGCCGTCGACGGACGCGAGGCTGTCGAGAAGTCCACGCGTGAAAAATATGACATCGTCCTGATGGATATGAGTCTGCCGGTGATGGACGGATACGAAGCCACCAGGCAATTGCGCGCAAGGGAGGAGACGCGTAACTTGCCGATAATCGGCCTTTCCGCGCACGCGATGGTGGGTGACCGGGAAAAGGCCCTGCAAGCCGGGTGTGATGACTATGATACAAAGCCGGTAGACCTGCCCGGACTGCTGGTGAAAATCAACGCCCTGCTCACAGGGGCTGAAAAGGACTAACAGGCATGCCGGGACTGCTGGTTGTCGACGATAACCCTGTGAACCGCGACCTGCTGAGTCGCAGGTTAACGCGTGCCGGTTATGATGTCAGTCTGGCGGAGGACGGTCAGCAGGCGCTGAACATGCTGGTTGAGCAGGCGTTCGATCTTGTCCTGCTGGATGTGATGATGCCGGGTATGGACGGGATTACCGTGCTGGGTTATGTGCGCCGTACCTATTCGATGTCCGAACTCCCGGTCATTATGGTGACGGCCAGGGACGAGACGGACGATATTGTTTCTGCGCTTGCACAGGGCGCGAATGACTACATCACCAAGCCGATCAACTTTCCCGTTGTGCTTGCACGGGTCCGGACGCAGCTGGCTCTCAAACAGTCCAGCGACCGGATAAAGGCCCTGGCCGGCGAGCTCGAAAAGAAAAACGAGTTTATACGCAGGACCTTCGGACGATATGTTTCCACCGAGGTGGTTGAGAACCTGCTGGACAAACCGGAAGGGCTGGGCTTCGAAGGGGAGCACCGGCACGTATCAATACTGATTGCGGACCTGCGCGGATTTACCTTGCTTGCTGATTCGCTGCCACCCGAGGATATCGTCAGGCTGCTGAATAATTACCTTGAAGTGATGATTGAAATCATCGGCAAGCATGCCGGGATTGTCGCCGAAATTGTCGGTGACGGTGTGCTGGCCTTCTTCGGGGCGCCGGTGGCGGATGGTCAACACGCAGTGCACGCCGTAGCCTGTGCCGTGGAAATGCAGCAAGCCATGCAGTCGGTGAACACGCACAACCGGGATCTGGGCTTGCCGGAGTTGCAAATGGGTATAGGCATCAACAGCGGGGAAGGCGTGGTCGGTAATATCGGATCGCAGACACGCACGAAATACGCAGTCGTAGGCAGTATCGTCAATATGGCTTCCAGAATCGAAGCAGGCACCGCGGGCGGACAAATAATGATCTCCGCTTCAACGCTTGCAGAAGTCGGTGCCATCGTCAGAATTGATGCGCAGCGCACCATGCGGCCCAAGGGCGCGCGCCATCCCGTGCAGGTATACGAAATAAGCGGTATCGGCGGTGATTACAATCTGTTTGTCGACCGCGTCGAAAGCGAGATGATGACGCTGGCCAGGGCCATACCCGTAGATTGTACGGCGGTGGAGGGGAAACACGTCTGCCAGCCCAGTTTTGAGGGGCTGCTGGTGAAGCTGTCGCGACACTCGGCCCAGCTTCAGTCTGAAACCGAAATCGAACTCCACAGTGACCTGCGTATCCAGTTGCGCGGGAAGGACGGGCATGTTTATGGCAAGGTGCTGGACAAGACGGAGAGTGATGACCATTTCCTCGTGCACTTTTCGTCATTGTCGCCCGATGCGAGTGACATGATTGCCGAACTGATCCGGCAGTGCGTGCGCAACTGACAACCGGTCAGGACAGTCTCCGGGTCGCGGGCACCAGTCGCGCGGCCGGTGCGGTAAAACCTATTCCTTCGTTACCGTGGCATCTTCCACAATCAGCGGATAGACATAGCCAAAACCAAAATCCTTATCCAGTGCAAGTTTTCCCTCGATGACGACCACAGCATCGATTGCTGCCGTGCTGTCGGTGGTGACGGTCAGGTCATCCATGCTGCTGCTGTCTCTGATATGGAGCCAGTTCTTGCCCATGACGCCGGCAGTGAACTTGGTGACTTTTCCGCGCACGCGTACCGCTTTGCCATCAAGCTTTTGTTTGTCGGTATAGAGTTCGGCGATGGTGTTGCCGCCCTCGACTTTATTGATGCCTTCGACTGGTGTGGCTGCGGACGCCGGTTTGATTTTCCCATGCGGGGACGCCATGGTTGTGGTCGTGCCTGTCGGGCCTGCCTTGTCGGCAATAAAGCGGCTGACAAAATAGACAATGGGGAAATCGCGATTCATCGATGCGCTGTGAAAGTTTTGCATCGGCATCTCGGTCGTAAATGCGATCATGTCACCGACTTTCAGCGGGGTGGTTGTCGCGGCGGCCCAGACTTTCTCCTTGCCGGTATCGACTTCGGCATAGGTGTACCCGCCAGCCTCGATAATATCCGTTACCTTGCCGTAAATTTTGTCCGGGGCCGGTTGCTCTGGTACATCGGTATTATTCTGGCTGGCACGGGCGGAATTGACCAGACCCGTATTGAGCAGGGTGAATGAAGAACAGGCAAGCATGACTACCAAAAAAACAGTGCGATGTAACATAATGAAATTATCCTGGTGAATGGTTGTGCCGGCGTTGAAGGCAATCATATCAGAAAGGGGCCGGATACATTTTCTGCGGGGGCGGCGGTGATACCGGCAAGGCGTACGCTGCAGCCTGCACGGCCTGGCCGAAAGTGCAGGGCAGCCAGCCGGGTCTGACCGGTTCAATCGGGTATACTGTCCCCTGAATTACCCTTCCACAACCCGCATCCCGAAACCGTGTCTGATCCGGACCTTTTCATCTCCCTGCTCACCATCGAACTCATGATCCCGTGGGCGCAGTCCCTGAAGGACAAGCGCAGTGCCGTGCGCGGCCTGAAGGATCGTCTGCGTTCCCGTTTCAACGCCTCGGTTGCCGAGGTGGCCTGTCAGGACAAATGGCAACGGGCGGTGATCGCTGTTTGTATGCTTGGCAATGACAGGCGGCAGCTGGAATCAGACATGACCAGGGTCCGCCAGCTGTGCGAAGAGGCCCGGGACCTGCAGGTCGCTGATATGCATCAACAATGGTTGTAAGCATGGGAGCGGCCTCCCGGCGTTCTCCAGGGAGCCGCTGGATTATTCGTCATTGCGTGGAACGTAGTGAGGAAGCAACCTGTAAACGACAGATTCACCTGGTGGGGGATTGCTGTGCTCGCAATGACGTGAATCATGTCGCTTGCTGGAACCCCGCGGGGCATTGTGTGATGATCCTGTGTTTCGATGCCCGTGTAGAAAGCCGCCTGCGGCGTCGTGCAGACACCAGATGAATCAGGAGACCAGAATGCGCACCAAGATCCTGTTGCAGGAATCCGACATACCCACCCACTGGTATAACGTCGTTGCCGACATGCCGAATCCGCCGGCACCCCCGATGGGTCCTGACGGCAAGCCGGTCGGACCGGAGGCCCTGCAGGCGATCTTTCCCGACAACATCATCGAGCAGGAGGTCAGCGCCGAGCGCTGGATACCCATACCAGAAGAAGTGCGCGAGATACTTCAACTCTGGCGTCCCTCTCCACTGTACCGCGCCCACCGCCTGGAGCAGGCCCTGGGCACGCCGGCCAGGATCTACTACAAGAATGAGTCGGTCAGTCCCGCCGGGTCGCACAAGCCCAATACCGCTGTCGCCCAGGCGTATTACAACAAGGTCGCGGGTATCAAGCGCCTGTCCACCGAGACGGGCGCCGGCCAGTGGGGATGCGCGCTGGCGCTGGCCGGGCAGCTGTTCGGCATCGAGGTCCGGGTTTACATGGTCAAGATCAGCTATGAACAAAAGCCTTACCGGCGCTCGATGATGCAGACCTGGGGCGCCGAGGTGTTTGCGAGTCCCACCGACATGACCGGGTCCGGAAGAAGGATCCTGGCCGAATACCCCGACTCCCCCGGTTCCCTCGGCATTGCCATTTCCGAGGCGGCGGAAGAGGCGGCCGGCCGCAAGGACACCAACTACTCCCTGGGCTCGGTGCTCAACCACGTGCTGCTGCACCAGACCGTCATCGGTCAGGAAGCGAAGCAGCAGCTGGCCCTGGTGGGTGACTACCCGGACGAGATCTATGCCCCCTGCGGCGGCGGTTCCAATTTCGGCGGCATCGCCTTTCCGTTCTTTGCCGACAAGGCGGCCGGCAAAAATGTGCGCCTGATCGCGGTGGAGCCGACCTCCTGCCCGACCCTGACCAGGGGGCCGTATGCCTATGATTACGGCGATGCCATCGGCCTGACCCCGCTGCTGAAGATGCACACCCTGGGGCATGACTTCGTGCCGCCGGGCATCCATGCCGGCGGCCTGCGCTACCATGGCGATTCGCCGCTGGTCAGCCAGCTGCATTACGAAGGCCTGGTGGATGCCGTCGCTATCCCGCAGCTGGAAACCTTCGAGGCCGGCGTGCTGTTCGCGCGCACGGAAGGCATCGTGCCCGCGCCGGAGTCCAGCCACGCCATCGCGGCCGCCGTTCGTTCCGCCAGGGAGTGTGCCGGGAGCGGCGAACCCAGGACGATCCTGTTCAATCTTTCAGGTCATGGTCACTTCGACATGTCCGCCTACGATCGTTACTTCAATAACGAGCTGGAAGACTACGCGTTTCCCGCGGAGGCCATCGAGGACTCGCTCTCGCATCTGCCCGGGGTACTGCGGAACGCGTGAGAACGTCTAACAGGGATATTATCCCGGTTAGACGTTCAGGGTGATTACCCTTTGGGTACCTGTGGCGTCCGGGTGGCGCGTATCAGCAACCGTCCGAATCTTCAGTCTGGAGTGACTGCGCGGTAAAGCCCATATACCCGGCCTTCACCGGACCGGCCGCGAGCAGGCACGACAGGACGATGAGGGCCAGCAGCGTTTTCAGGCTATCTTTTTTCATCATGCCTTAAAGCATCATGAAAACAGGGTCAGGCGTCTATTGTCCTGAGGTCGTACACGGAGGGGTTCATCCCTGTTCCCTCTGCCTCCTGGCTGATACCTTCATAAACAACAGCCCCGTCACCTGCGTGATCTGTCTGGATCGCCGGGTAGCCGGCAACGACCGACGATCTCTACAGGTGCTACATCCTGATTCCTGCTGCAGTGCGGCCTTTTACCCTACCGGTTTATTCCCGGCACACCCCCCGTCTGTATTCGGCGGCAGGGAACCGGAGTGACGGTCAAACTCCAACGCCGGATTAGTTGATCCTGTCCCACATCACATTGCATTTTGCCTTTGCCGCCGCCTTGAGCAATTCGATCACGGGCAAGGCGCGGTGCGAGAGACTCACGGCAGATTCGCCGTCCTCTTCCTCCGCAGACGCTTCCGGTTCCGGCGACTGCCTGTCCGCCTCGACCCCGGCCTCCAGACGCTCCAGCGCCGCCTGGACATCTTCTGCCAGGATAGTGCCGGGCACCGTGCCACTGTGTCCCATCAGTTTGAGCAGTCGTGCTGCCACGTCGCCGAACATCGTTATGTCCGCGTAGGCCGGGCAGGAAAAGGTTACCAGTATGATCACTTCCTCTCTGATGTTCGCGCTATCGGCAGGCGCCTCGCGTCCGCCGGCGTTACCGTTCGCTCAGGGCGCACGGACCACAGGATAGCCCCGGTATCCGCGAACGTCACACCGTATTTCTTTGACATCGCCCACCCCACCTATTTTTTCCGAATCTCGCGCTCCGCCTGGAGCCAGTCCTGATCCGCATGACCATCGCGGCGGCCTCGTTGCTCGTAGAGTTCATAGGCGCGGCTGGCAATCTGTGGCGTCGCATCGGCAGGTGGCCTGCCCAACAGGGGTGCGGCGGCTGGATCGAACACCCGATACGCGAGCAGTTTCACGCGGTCGTTCACGAGGAACCACACCAGCGCATAGCCCCAGACGAACAGCGCCCAGTTCCAGCCGAGTGGTGTCATGAACACACCATACACCGCTATCAACGTCGCAATTATTTGCGTGCCGAGCACGGCTATCCACAGGATCCGCGCCGGACGGATGGACCAGAACGGGCCGCGTGTGCGGGTCAGGAAGATCGTCAGATGTCCCGCTACTGACAACTTCAAATACATCAGCGTCTGGATGTGCGCGCGGTCGAGGTGAAAAACGCGCTCGCCGATATAAAACAGGCCGAAGGCGGAGACGACGCCGATAACGCCGAGTACCGTGGCGACGCCCAGCACCATGGGCATGTTCCAGGCCTCGGGCTTGTCCTTGTAATGCACCCTGTCATAGGCGATGGCCAGGATGGCCCCGTCGTTGAGCAGCGCCAGCATCACGATCATCACCGCCGTCACCGGGTAAAAGTTGAACACCAGGATCGACAAGGTCATGAACAGCAGCACGCGCAGCGTCTCGGCGATGCGGTAGATCGCGTAGCTGTTCATGCGCTGGAAGATTTTCCGGCTCTCCTTGATGGCGTCGATGATCACCGACAGGCCGGACGTCAGCAGCACGATGGAGGCCGCCGCACGCGCCGCGTCCGTCGCGCCGGAAACGGCAATGCCGCAATCGGCCTTCTTCAGCGCGGGGGCGTCGTTCACCCCGTCGCCGGTCATGCCGACGATGTGGCCGCGTTGCTGCAGGACATCCACGATGTGGAACTTGTGTTCGGGGAACACCTGGGCGAAGCCATCCGCCTTCTCGATGGACTCCGCCAACTGCGCCGCCTCGTGCTGCCTGGCGTCGCCAAAGCCGCTGGCATCGAGGATATTGGTACCCAGCCCCAGTTTCCCGGCGGTTTCGCGCGCGATGGCCAGTGCATCGCCCGTCACCATCTTGACATTGACGCCCATCTGCCGGGCCGTTGCGATGGTCGCCCTGGCCTGTTCGCGCGGCGGATCGAACAGGGGCAGTACGCCGACGAACTGCCATTGGCCTTCCTGATCTGCCCGCGCCACGCCCAGGGAACGGAACCCGCGCGCCGCGAATTCATTGACGGCTTTATCTACAGCGGAGACCACATCATTGGCATTAGCAGATAATTCCAGGATCACCTGCGGCGCGCCCTTGGTCACCTTGAACTCCGATCCGTCTGCGCCCTTGACGGTGGCCTCGGTGCGCTTGTGCACCGGATCGAACGGCTGGAAATGAAGCACCTGATAGCCTTTCAAGGCCTGGTCGTTCTTCAGGCCGCCCAGCACGGCCAGGTCGATGGTGTCCTTGTTGGCCGCGCGCGACGTCAGCGCGGCATCGAGGATGACCTGATCGCCGGGTATGCCGTTCACGCCGAACGGATCGCCCAGGGTCAGCTTGTTCCGGGTCAGGGTGCCGGTCTTGTCCGAGCACAGCACGTCCACGCCCGCCAGTTCCTCGATGGCCGCCAACCGCGTCACGATTGCCTCTTTTCTGGCCAGCAGGCGCGCGCCGACCGCCATGGTCACCGACAGCACCGTCGGCATCGCCACGGGAATCGCGGCCACGGTCAGCACCAGGGCGAACTGCAAGGTGGTGAGGATCGGGTCGCCGCGGAACAGCGCGACAGTGATAATCACCGCCACCAGCGTTACCGCGAGGATGATCAGATAATTGCCGATCTTCAACACCGCGCGTTGAAAATGGCTGGCGGTCTGCGCCCCCTGCACCAGTTGCGCCGTCTTGCCGAAGTAGGTGTTCGCACCCGTGGCATAGACAAGGGCATCGATTTCGCCCTGGCGGATGATCGAACCCGAAAACACCGCCTCGCCAGGCTTGCGCGTGGCGGGCAACGACTCTCCGGTCAGCGCGGATTGATCCACTTCGATCGGGTCGCCCTCCAGCAGGCGCGCATCCGCCGGCACGATGTCGCCCAGACGCACGCGGATGACGTCACCCGGCACCAGCTCACGCGCCGCCGGGGTGACCCACTTCCCGTCGCGTTTCACCCGCGCCTTGATCGCCAGCCTGGCCTTCAGCGCGGCGATGGCATTGCCCGCCTGATGTTCTTCCCAGAATCCGACCACCGCATTGGCCACAAGCAGAAGCAGAATGATGCCAAAGTCCGGCCAATGCCGGGCTACCGCGGAAAGGATCACGGCCGCTTCGATCATCCACGGGATCGGGCCCCAGAAATAGCCGAGGAATTTCAGGAAGGCATTGGACTTCTTTTCTTCAAGCTCGTTTGGCCCGAATCGGGTCAGCCGCTGCTGCGCCTCGGCCTGACCGAGGCCATCGGGCGATGACCCCAGCTGTTTCTCCAGTTCCGGCATGGGAAGGGATTTGAGATCGTCCTTCGCATCGGCCCTCGATCCCGGTGTCATTTCGGGATCCCCGGGCTGGTCGGTATCGGGTTTCATATCGGGCATTCTCCAGTCTTTGTAATAGCGCGGATTTCACCACTTGCAGGATAGTTGTTGTCAGGCTCATGTCCACGTCGCCATCAACAGGCACCGGCAGACCTTTTGTGGGCGCGACGGGCACGCAGGCTCGCGTTCAGGAACAGGACCGTCCTGGTTATCGTTTCAAGCTGAAAATCGGGAATTTGCCACACGCACGTTCCGGATGAGCCAGTTATGTGCCATTTTCATGTAGTTGCTGAGCGGTTTCCTGCACGTTTCCACGGACAGGTGAGTCAAGGCGAAATCCTTCTGTCCGGCTGCGTGATCCGGCTACGGGTTGTCAATGTGCGGCACGGTTTCATCAATCATGAACTGTACAAACAGCGCAAGGTCGCATGGTGTTACCTGCATCCTGTGCATCCTGCATCCTGCAGGCGAGGAGAGACATGAATGGCACAGCTGGACAATATCCGAAAGCAGTAGCGGCGAAACAGGTCACGGCAGGAAATACCGGGGCAACAGCACTGGCGGGAAGTCCTCGGGAACCGCAGGGTCTCACTCGGGAGCAACGACTTCCCTGGAATGTGCATAGACTCATAACCTGGCGGATCGGCCTGTACAGCGGCATGGTTTACTTACATAAACTACGCGAGATGAACATACCGGTGACGTCGGAACGGGTCTGGCGGTGCGCCAGCGCGAATGGCTGGGATACCCGTCAGCATGACACGCAGGAGTCCGCGCCTGAAGGCATACGCTGACTGGACCGGCGTGGATGTGCCACGCTGCTATCCACCGGCATCGGCAATTGAAAGCGCGTGAGAAGGATGCTGGTGATGGCGGGGCGGCCACCTCTGTGCTGCCTCGCCGCAGCGGGTAACTCGCGGGCCTGCCTGGAATATTCTGCGATCAGCAGGAACCAGGGGGCCGCCTGTTATACAGAACATGTCCCCCTGGTTTTCCCGGCAAGCGCTTCGCTACTGCTCCGACATCGTGGCATACCTCCCCTGCGTAGCAGGGTTTGACACTGTTCGTGTGTCAGCAATGCCCTGGCGCAACTGGCAGGGTGTTTACCGACGCGTCGGGACGATCTCGATCTGCACAGCGGAACGAGGGAGCACGCGTGCCGTTCGATTGCCGGGTATGTTCGTCAGCAGACAGACGGCGAAGAAGGATGTCCGTAACCTTTAGCCATCGGAGCCAGGCTTATAAACCTGCAATGTCTGCAGCGCGATCCTGGCGAAGAGGAGTGTGTGTGTGCGGCATGACATGCCGATGCATCACTCCCAGGCTCATCACATTAAGGAACGATAATGAACAAATTGAATACCATGAATACAATGCAAAGATACACACTCGGTGCAGTTGCCGCGGCCATGCTGCTCGGCCTGACCGGTTGTGCCGGGATGTCGACACAGGACAAGAACACCGCCGTCGGCGCTGGTGTCGGTGCTGTCGGCGGTGCCGTTCTTACTGGCGGCAGCACGATCGGAACCGTCGGTGGTGCAGCCGTCGGCGGCGTCATCGGCCACGAAATCAACACGGACGAATGATGCTCGATCTGCGATGCGCCTGTCAGGGCGGCAGGGCCGGACAGAGACAGGCGGTGCAACCATCACGATGACTGACTGAATCCGACGAACGGCCTCGCATGTACTACGTCAATTATTGCGTAACAATCCCGCGACGAACGAGGCGACAAACAGGAGGATAAACACGAAAAACAGGTTTCTGGCGATCTCGACAGCACCTGCCGTGATGCTGTCGGAAAAACCGAGCAGGCCGGCAATCAATGCGACGGCAAGAAATACGATAGAATAATTCAGCATTACATTTCCCTTTGTTGGTAATTGATCATCCGGTCGCTGTCAGGTAAAAAGCCCGACCGCCTTGTTGATGTCGGCTGCTTTCTGCGACCTTCATTACAGTGGTAAAAACGCAAATCCAGGTATTGCTGTGGTTGAGTGACTGGCTGCAGCCAAAACGGCATAGCGCACTATATCTTGCCCAACAGGAACAGAACGATCACCATCAACAGCACCAGTCCAAGCACACCGCTGGGACCGTAACCCCATGCCCGGCTGTGCGGCCATGCCGGAATCACGCCGATCAACGCCAGCACCAGAATGACCAGCAGAATGGTTCCCAATGTCATTTAATTCTCCTTGCAGTGGGTCGTAACGCGAAGTGCCCGATTGAACGCTTACAGTAAGCAAATGCCGCGATATCCGGCGTGCAGGTACCAGTCTTTCGACTGAGACAACCGTGATTGATCCGTGGTGGCATTCCTTCGGCAGACTACGCTGCGAACGCACTTTCTATATGTTCCATCATGACTTGGTTGAGATCTGCTGTCTGTACGCCACCGCACACGGGGGGCGGTGGTGACGGGAAGACCAGCGTGGTCGGTGTGGCGGTCGATGGTTTCGAGCGACACGACAGGGAGTGTCACGTATTCGTCCTGGACGCTACCCCATGATCCGGGAGTAGCTCGCCTTGTCGGCCGCGTAACACACACAGGATGCGGCCTCCAGGCCGTCGCGGTTGAGAATGGTGATATCTCCGCGGCGATAGCTGATCAGTTTGCGATTTTTCAGCGCAGTGGCGGCCTTGGTGATACCAACGCGGCGCACGCCCAGCATGCAGGCCAGGAATTCGTGCGTAATATGAAACGCGTCCGAGTGTGCCCGGTCCCTTGTCATCAATAGCCGGCGGGCGAGACGCGCCTCCACCACATGGAAGCGGGTACAGGCGGTGGTTTGCGCGATTTGGCTCATCACCACATAGAGGTAACGCTTCAGTACCCGTTGCAGCGCAAGGCTCTGCTCGAGTTCGCGACGAAATGGCGCAGCGTTCATGCGCAGCGCCGGTCCTCTTCCCTGTACCACGGCGCGTAGCGGCGACGCATTCACACCGAGCAGGAGGGAGATCCCGAGCATGCCTTCATCGCCGACCAGCCCCGCCTCCAGGCTGGCGTGATTGTCGATCGGTGTTATCAGGGATATGACACTTTCCGTGGGAAAATAAACGTGACGAATGCGCTCGCCGGGTTCGGCCAGGATCTCGGCAAACGCCAGTTGTACCGGTTCACTGCCTGCCAGAAAACGCTGACGGTCGTTGCGCGGCAAGGACGCAAGCAGATGATTGGCAGCAGGGGCAGGCCTGGTGGGCGGCATGTGCTCTGTCCTGGTGTCGTGAAAATCCGGGAGACCACGCCCGGAGGCTGGCAAGCGCGATCCCGATGTCGGGTGCGGACCAGGGGCGAATGGTCGCCCGAGGAAGGATGTCCTGTACTGTGGGCCGAACCCTGGCGAAAGTCTGGGCGCTGGCGCACATAAGGCGCCTGTCGGGTGGTGTGTCTTGCCCCGCAGTATCGAGTGACACCGCACTCAGGTGCCCGGATTACGTAATGCTCACTTCCGGGAGCAGGCGATCGAACTCTTGCTTGACCACCGCATAGCACTCGCAGGCCCGCGCCTCCAGCCCCGCACGGTTGTTCACCGTGATGTGGCCACGCCGATAGGTGATCAAGCCAGCCCTCTGCAGGTCGCCGGCCGCCTCCGTTACACCCTCGCGGCGTACGCCGAGCATATTGGCGATCAATTCCTGCGTCATGACCAGGACGTTCGAGGGCAAGCGGTCAAGGCTCAGCAGCAGCCAGCGACAGAGCTGCTGGTCGAGCGAATGATGCCGGTTGCACACCGCTGTCTGTGCCATCTGGGTCAGTAAGGCCTGGGTGTAGCGCAGCAACAGATGCTGCAACTCTCCGGAGCGACTGAATTCCTGCTTCAGCAGTTGTCCCTTCAACCGGTAGGCGTGGCCGGCGCTCTGTACGACGGCCCGATTGGGCATGGTTTCGCCGCCCATGAACAGGGCTACACCGATGATGCCTTCGTTGCCGACGACGGCGATTTCGGCCGATGCGCCATCGAGCATGACGTAGAGCAGGGACACGATGCACGTGGTGGGAAAATAGACATGCCGCAATTCGTTGCCGGACTCGTAAATCACATCGCCGAGCGGCATCGGGACCAGTTCAAGCTGTGAAGACAGGCGCTCGTATTCGGTCGCGGGCAGGGCGGCGAGCAGGTGGTTCTGGCGTGGTGAATGCGGGGCTGGCATCTGCGTTTTTCCATCAATACAGCAATCGTCAACCCGAATGGAATTCGGGATGAATCGCCTGGCATGCCGAGTATAGAGGATTATCCGTCCTTTGAGCGGTACCGAACAGATACCCGGCGCCAGCCATGCAATGCGTACCATCGCCGGATGGGCATCATGTGTTTTCCGGGCCTTCGTTTTTCCGCGCAGGTGGTTGTTTTTACAGGATTACGATGAGCGAGTTCGGTCACCGCGTTCGTTGTAACCTGCGGCCGGTTACGGCAGTCCCGTGTCGGTACGGGTGAGGCGTATTCCCTGCTACGCCTTGTGCCAGAGCTCTGATTGTCCCTTATGGGATAACGAATGCATCACATGGCCCTCGCCAGCCAGCAGCGGTGTCCGGCTGTCGGGCTTTGTGCTGGCGCCGAATACAATCCAGACTGACCACCCCTGAGACAAGTCAGTGGCCGATACGTATGCTGTCCAGCGATCCCATCACGCCGAAAACCTGCAGTAGCCATATCACGACAACAATGACGACGACGATGTTCAGGATGTTTTTGATCTTTCGGTCCATGGGTATATAGGTATTGACGAGCCACAGCAGCAAGCCAACCACGAGCAGGATGATGACCAGGTTAATCAAAGGCACGGGAATTCTCCTGTCAGATAATTAGTGTTCCAGAGGCAGCGACTGAATCGTTTCGGTGTGGCCTGATGCTTCATCACCGCTGCCGTTATTCCGCCCTCTGTACCTGAGGGAGACAGACAAGCCGGGACGGATGCAAATCGCACCCGTCCCGTGCCGGTTTACCGCTTGATCCGGGAAATTTTTGTGCCCTCGATGCCGACCCCCGCCATCAACCCCTGCTGGCTGAATATAAAGGCATAGGCATCATCCTTCAGCGTGGTTGTCGTGAGACTTTTTGCGACCCCTTCGTCGACCACAACAACGCTTGGGCCCACGCCGATTTCCCAGCCCTTCGTATCCTCGATGTACTTAATGGCCTTGTCGGTCATCAGAAACATGGCATAACCGTAGGACTGCGCCCCGAATTGCAGACCCCAGGATCCGCTCACGGTATTGTAATAATCGACGACCTTCGAGCCCTTCATCAGCACACCTTCGCCATAGCTGCCACCGAAGACGACGCCTGCCTTCACGATATTCGGGAAAACGAGCACAGCCTTGGCGGTGTGCGAAAGGGTCTTTGCAACAGGTTCGGTTTTATAAAGCGTCTGCAATGCCTGCCTGGAATCCTTGTTCAGATCCTCGGCGGTTGCCGCGCTTGCCTGATTCATCACACTCATCGCGACGATGGCGGCCGTCGAGAGCAGGAATGCAAGGAGACTAGTTCGTATCTTGTACATGTTATTGGTCCTTCCCGGGTGGGGTGGTGTTCGAAACCCGACTGGCGGAATCGCCAATCGTGTGTCCATATGTCGCAGCCGTTTCTCGCCACTCCTGCAGATCGCGCCTTCGCAACTTGCAGCAGGGACCGCGTGGCGGTAATCCGGACTGATAAATGGATACGCTTTGATTATAGTAAGGCTAGTCGAATGTTCAATCGCAGTCTGTACGGTGGCGTACAAAGATCCACGCGTGCCCGGGTCCGGGCGCGCCGTCAATGGATCCATGTTTCTGAACCATCGGGGTCAGGTTGCTTCACAACTCCTGAATTCAGGTCAGGAGCAGACGCGCCGCTTGATTCAATCAGGGACCCCTTCCCCTGGTCGAGCTGCCTGGCAGCGACACCGGTCAACCTGCTCAACGTGACATCACCGGGGCGGGCGGTTTTCTTCGAAAACGGAACCCGTATCAATAAATGGTTTGGACACATGGCTGCCTGCGGGTGTATTATGCGCGTTCTTACCTTCCCCTATTTTCTCCCAGGGAAATTCCGGCCGGTGAGTGCTTCAGAGCACCACTAACCGATCAGGAACATCAGCCACGTCGAATGGCTGCTCCTCTCCGGCTAGTCATATCAATTGGCCAACGAGGGCATGTGCCATGACACAAAGAATTTTCCGGTTTACCTGGTGGTTGCTGATGATACTGTCAGCCCTGCTTTCCATTGCACTGGTAATCTATCTTCAAGTGTCAAAATAGCAGGGAACACACTATGAATAGAATACAAAAATCACCAGTATCCAACATTTGCGCGCTGGTTCTTCTGGCACTTCTGGCGGCTGTACACAGCCCTGTGTTCGCCCAGGCGGATGCTGTCGAGGTGCCCGAAAACGGGAAGCCGAAGCAATTCGGCAACGGATGGGAATGCAACCCGGGTTATCGAGCGGTTGACGGGACCTGCGCCGCCATCGAGCTGCCTGCAAATGCCTACCTGACAGGCACGTCCTCCGGGAGTGAATGGGAGTGTGAGCGGGGCTATCGGGAGATCAACGGGGTCTGCACAGCCGTCGTGGTGCCTGCAAATGCCTACCCCACAAATTCGCCCTACGGGAATGGCTGGCGCTGCGGACGGGGTTATCGAGAGCTCAGCGGGAACTGCGCAGCCGTCAAGGTGCCTGCAAATGCATACCCCACAAATACCTCCTTCGGACGCGGCTGGAAATGTGGTCGAGGTTATCGGGAAGTCGATGAGGCCTGCGTCGCCATCCAGGTTCCGGCGAACGGATATTACATGGACGCTACGTACGGGTCTGGCTGGGAGTGCGAGCGCGGGTATCGAGCGGACAACGAATCCTGCGTCCCTGTGAGGGTGCCGCCGAACGGATACTTGACGGACTCATCGTACGGATCCGGCTGGGAATGCGATCACGGGTTTCGAGCGGTCAACGAGGCTTGCGTCGCCGTGCTGGTGCCGGAGAACGCTTACCTCAATACTTCCGGAACCGGCTGGGAATGCAGCCCACCGTACCGCAAGCGAAAAGATCAGTGTTCCATGCCATGAATGGATGAGGCAGAACTGGCCAATTCGATGCGGTGCGGACGCCGGGAAAGGCAAAAGCCGGACTGAAGGTCATCTGTCAATTGCCTGGAGAAACAGGCATAGTCGAAAGAACGAAAACAGGGAAGGCGGGAACAGGCCATCCATGATCCCGATAGAAAAGCAGACCGTCATGAAGGTCAGGAAGGCATCCGGGGATTTCCCGGGTGATTACGGGCTGCATTAATCTTGAAAAGGCTGACGCAAGCCCGGCCTGATCATTGAATCCAGCGTGAGTGGTATCCGGCTACGGGCATAATAACCTCCGGTTGTGCAATCGATGCTGCAATGGCGGTACTCACAGATCTGTATTCCCTCCACATCGCGTGAATGGTTCCTGCGAACGCAGCAGGACATTTGTACGAACATGTCCCTGGCACCACCCCGTCGCTGCTGAATGGATATTTAAACAACTGCAGGAAGCTGACAGAGATTGCGTCAGTCGGTAATCCAGCGGAACATCGTCTTTGCGGGTGGAGTATATTTTCTGCAGATGATTCATTGGCCACGGTATAATTCCGGCATATTTCCGGCATCACAGCTGCCAGGTTACAGAGACCGTGAAACACTTCTGCGCCATCAAACAACCGGACTGTCTTCAGCTTCAGGCCTGAATGAGTAAAGATCGACAGGCGTATGCCGAGATCACTCGACTGCCGAAGGAGTTCGTCGATCGGCTGACAAAACCGTTTGCCCGGTTTTTGAGCATCGAGGCCACCGGTGGCGCCGTTCTTCTGCTGTTCACTGTCGCCGCCCTCGTTCTGTCCAATTCCCCGTGGGCCCATCTCTATGAGCACGCCTGGGAGACACCGGTCGGTCTTCAGTTCGGCTCGTTTGAGTTCGCCCGTTCGTTAAGAGAGTGGATCAATGACGGCTTGATGACGCTGTTTTTCTTCCTTGTCGCCCTGGAGCTCAAGCGAGAGCTGGTACTGGGCGAGTTGAGCAACCCGCGCATGGCCGCGCTGTCCATTGCGGCCGCGCTGGGCGGCATGGTCGTCCCGGCAACGCTGTATGCTGCACTGCAATGGGGTCAGCCAGGCGAGACGGGCTGGGGCACGGTCATGGCAACCGACACCGCGTTTGTCATCGGTTGCCTGGCATTACTGGGATCGCGTATTCCGCAAAGCCTGCGCGTGTTCATGCTGTCGCTGGCTATTGTTGACGACATCGGTGCCATTCTCGTCGTGGCTGTCGGCTATAGCAGTCACATTGCCTGGGGTGCACTTGCCCTGGGTGCGGTTGGTATCGCCGTCGTTCGCGTTATGGCGCTGGCAGGGGTCCGTGGTATTTCGATCTACTTTCTGGTGGGCGGTCTTGTCTGGTTCGCAGTGGATGCGTCCGGGATCCACGCAACGATCACTGGCGTGATACTCGGGTTGATGACGCCGGCCCGCCGCTGGGTCGGTGACGAACGCTTGTATGCCATATTGTCCAGGGTGGTAGCGCATCCGGCCACTGACGAGGGGAGTGGTGATACAAAGGATCGGCAGACCTTGCAGGTAGCAGAGATCGCTGCGCGCGAAACATTGTCACCGGTGGAGCGACTGGAGTTCGCACTGCATCCGTGGGTCGGCTTTTTCATCATGCCGCTGTTCGCATTCGCCAATGCCGGGCTGCCGCTGTCGCTGGGTGATCTCGGCAATTCCGTCACGCTGGCTGTGTTCATCGGATTTGCAGTCGGCAAGCCCGTCGGGATTATGACATTCAGCTGGCTGGCGGTGCGCTCGGGTATCGCTATACGTCCCCCGGAACTCGGGTGGAGGTTACTGGCGGGCGGCAGCCTGCTTGCCGGTATCGGTTTCACGATGGCACTGTTCATTGCCAACCTGGCTTTCAGCCAGAGTCTGATCGACAGCGCCAAACTGGGTATTTTCCTGGCGTCAGTCGTTTCCGCGCTGGCAGGTATCGCACTGTTGAGCGGATTGTTCGGCGACGGGAAGCAGTTTCACCCGACTCAAGCGAGGAGAATCACATAGTCATCAAAGAGTTTGGTGTTTCGTTACGCGCACGCAATGCGCTGCGTTATGACCGGGATACCGGGTTGCTGCGCTCGGAGTTGTTCAGCATCGAGCAACTGAAGCGTCACGCGGTAACGCTGGCTGGCCAGCATGGCATCGATCCGCATCCGGGGCCGGACAGGTTGCTGCCACGGCTGGCGGACAATGCACGCGTTCTGCTGGCGGCGTATGACGTCGTCACGGCCGCAGCCAATACGGGACAAAGGATCGCGCCGGCAGAGGCCTGGTTGCTCGACAATTACTATCTCATCGAGCAGCAGATTGCTCAGGCGCGTCGGCATCTGCCGCGCGGCTACAGCCGGCAGTTGCCGCGACTGGTTAATGGACCGTCAGCCGGTTTTCCCCGCATCTATGCGCTGGCGCTGGAGTTGATCTCTCACATGGACGGTCGTGTTGACAGCGACAACGCCACCGGATTCGTCGCCGCCTACCAGAGTGCAGAACCGCTAAAGCTGGGTGAATTGTGGGCATTCCCGATCATGCTGCAACTGGCGCTGCTGGAAAATCTTCGCCGCGTCGGGTTGCGTATCGCACATCGGCGCGAGGAGCGCGATGCTGCCATCACCTGGGCAGACCGCATGCTCGCGACGGCCGAACGGGAACCGAAACAGCTTATCCAGTTGCTGGCCGAGTTTGCCAATGCCGATGTGCCCCTGACCGCGCCGTTTGTAGAGGAATTTTACGCAAGGCTCCAGGCCCAGGGGCCCGCCCTGGCATTCGTCCAGACCTGGGTCGAGCAAAAACTGCTCGAACAGGGGGTAACTGCAACGCAGTTGTCGGCAGCGGCCGGTCAAACGGCAGCGACGAACCAGATCTCCATCGCAAACAGTATCGGCAGTCTGCGGTTCATCGGTGCAATGGACTGGAGGAATTACGTCGAGTCGCTCAGTGTCGTCGAACAGACATTGCGTGAAGACCCGGCGGGGATGCACGCCAGACAGGATTTCGCCACCCGTGACCGGTACCGGCACGTCATCGAAGATGTGGCTCGGGGCAGTTCGCGCAGTGAACTGGCGGTGGCACGCGAAGCCATTGTTCTCGCGCAGGCTGCCGCGGAGCGACTGGGCAGCAGCGACCGCAGTGCGCATGTCGGCTATTACCTGGTCGATCACGGACGGCAAAGTCTGGAACGTACGATCGGATGCCGTCTGTCGTGGAAGAGACGAGCCAGCCGGGCGAGCCGTCACTGCCGTCTGTTCCTTTACCTTGGACCGATCCTGTTGCTCACGCTGCTTTCGACAGCGGTCGTGCTTTTCTCTTTCGGCGGATTCGCGCCGGGGGACTGGCGGTACTGGTTTTTTACGATCACCGGCATCATCGGCGTCTCGGCGCTGGGCGTCCCGCTGGTGAACCTGTTCGTCACGCTCGTCCTGCCGCCTCGCGCGTTACCACGCCTGGATTTTTCGAAAGGAATTCCATTTACTAACCGCACGATGGTGGTTGTCCCCACCTTGCTGAGCGGGCTGCGGGAGATCGATGATCTTGTAGAAGCCCTGGAGATTCGCTATCTCGGTAATCGCGATCCAAATCTGTTCTTTGCCTTGCTGACGGATTTCCGTGACGCGCCCGGGCGCACGTTGCCAGACGATGATGCGTTGCTCGCCCGCGTGCGCGCCGCTGTCCAGACGCTCAACGAGACCTACCTCGAGGACCGCCCGTGCATCTTCTATCTGTTTCACCGCCCGCGGGTCTGGAATCCATACGAACGGGTATGGATGGGCTACGAGCGCAAGCGCGGCAAACTGGAGCAGTTCAATGCCTTGCTGCGGGGAGGGGGGCAAACTGCCTTTACGGATATTGTCGGTGACACGTCCATCCTCGATTCGATCAGGTACGTCATCACCCTGGATACCGACACGCAGTTGCCCCGCGACGCGGCGCGTACCCTCGTCGGTAACATCGCTCATCCTCTCAATCGGCCGGTGTACGATGCGGACAAGGGACGCATTGTCGAGGGTTACGCGATCCTGCAACCACGCGCCTCGATCAGCCT
>Ga0210060_1000138_pt1 | contig 41444 bp, 35 predicted proteins | sample Joice_CattailNLB_FD_184871 | JGI IMG/M metagenome (GOLD analysis project Ga0210060, IMG submission 184871) | Wetland microbial communities from San Francisco Bay, California, USA, that impact long-term carbon sequestration - Joice_CattailNLB_D2... | ecosystem: Environmental > Aquatic > Marine >...
TCCGCCGCAGGCGGATTAAAAATTCCGGTTATCCGGACATAATATTCAGGATTTTCTGAAAACTTTGACGCAGCCGGGGTGTCTTGTTATAGACAGAGTTTATTTGTCCGAGGGTTAAACCATCCAGGGTCATCCTGCCCGCATCGATCTGATCTTTGGCTTCGCGACGAATCCGGCTGGTAGTGTGAAGAAGCTCGGCCCGGGTGGCGCCCTGCTCACGATCCAAAATGATAGCCGCCAGCATCTGGTGGATGTTTCGGCTGGCCTGACATTTCGGATTTTCCACCACAATCGGGGTAAATCCCCGGGCGGCTTTACGCACCACCTTATCAAAGGGAATGGTTCCCAGAATCCCGATATCCAGAAAGCACTTTTCTTTTACCAGCTTCTGCATTGACTCGGCAATCCGCACATCCCTGCTGCTTTCGGTCATATTCAGGACAATGGATAAACGGAACTGATCAAACTGCTTTTTCAGCAGAAGATATGCCTGGGGATCCCGGGCACGAACTTCCTGATAAATAAATTCAAGGGAATAATTTTTTGATTTTTCAAGTGAACCGTCTCTGATTTGCTCTGCCAGATCCTTGAGCGACTTGTGATCTGAAAAAAATCGCTCTAGAAACCGGTTAAAAACAACTTTCACAAAGGTGTAGCTGTCTAAAACCGATGCCGGTTCCGTGCCGGAAACGACAATCTTTTGATCTGCCAGCAAAAAGAAATCCAGTCCATTATAAGTGGTATCGCCACCCAGATCGACGACCAGGTAATCGGTATCCAGTTCTTTGAGGTGGCGCATAATTTTAAGTTTCTGGGAATAGGGCAGATTGGCGCTGCCCAGCTTCGATGAATCCCCCCCAATCAATGACAATTCTTTGAAAGCCGTGGGCGTTAGGATGTCTTGAATCGAATCAACTTTTTTATCCAAAAAATCGTTCCAGGTTTTGGCAAGACTCTTGACACCGGCGTAAAGATGGACGTCGGCACCGCCCAGGTCGAGATCCGCCAGCACCACTTTCTGGCCTAAAAGAGCCAGGCCAACCGCCAGATTGGCCGAAAGCATGGATTTGCCGACCCCCCCTTTGGCGCCTCCCACCGCAATAATTTTTTTGTTGGTTTGATTGACCGCTGAAACCACCGGTTCCGTTTTAGATTTTTCAGCCGGCACTGTCACTTCCATCAGAGAATTTGTTGCGGATTTATCTGCTGGAAAAGGCTCGGCCGGCTCAACGGCCGTCATCGGAGAGACAGCAGGTGCTGTTTGCGGTTGTTCCGCAGCTCTCATCAAAGACGGATCAAGATGGGGCTGCGCCTGCTCATCGGTTCTGACCGGAGAAGAGTCCAACTGCAGGTTGGCCGGCTCGCTCGGTTTTGCAGGAAAGTTCACCGACGGATTTATTTCCTGCCCATCGGGACCGGCAGAAGATGTTCCAGCAAAAGGCTTCGCTTTTTCCGGGGGTTCCTCGGAAAAAATATCCGCTTGAAATTTTTCTTTAGTTTGATCAAACATCAAAAGCGCACCTCCTCATTTCAGATGGATCGATCAGGAAATTATGTCTCGTCACATACTTTACAAGTGGATTGACCACTTTTTATAATGGAATAGATCAATCAGGACTGCAAAGTTTATGCCACTAAAAATGATATCAGAATATTCTTTTTATCAAATGATTATAAATAATTACAAGGATGAGGCTGATTTGAATTAAAGAGATAAAAGTCAAAAATTTGACAACCGCTATAAATCCCGGGCGGTCGCTTTCCCGGGATTTATTGAAAAGGTATTTGACCTGTGCTAAAGAAGGCGAACCATAACAGCCCTTATAAATGAAAACCTTCAAAATGGATCAGGCCTGCTAACTACCGGGATATGATTTATAAAACCGTCTGGCAGAAAAATAAACTTTAGGCCCGGCAAAAGATGTGAGATTTGCTATCAATAAATATTTATATCTCTCACTTATAATATTCTCGATATTCTCAACCCGGCTTGCTCCGGGCGAGGAACTTCCCGCCTACTGCGAAAAAGACCCCGTCTTAGCAGGTGAGCTTAAGCGCCTGGGACCGGTCATGGGGCTTGGATCCTCTGTTTCCCATGGTCTGCTGGCCCGGTCGGCTTCTGAGATTGTGGCGGATCAGCTATGTCTTGGCAGCAAGGGCCATGTGTTTCCATGGTACTTTCCGGCTTCTTACCAGAAAGCAGCCAGATATTATTATAAACGCACCAGACCCGGATTGGTCATCGCCCTGGATGTGACCTATCATGACATGAAAGTTCTGGAATATACCAGCGAGAAGAAAAAGGCGCTCGATACCCTGGTGCCCTCTCTGGCCCTGGATTGCGACAGTGAATTTTATGATTGCTCGCCGGATGGAAACGAATCCTATGCCAAAAAAGAGGACTATCGACCGACAGTAATTTTAGGCGATATATTTTTTGAAAATCTAATTGACTGTTCCCGGGGAAAGCCAGCGAAGGATTACCGCACCGAAAACGCTAAACCCCGGCCTAAAAAGCTTTGTTTTGAGGAATACGCCCAACTCAACCGCTATTTAGGAGACCTTGCCGCCCGATATCCCAAAATTCATTTATATCCCGCCAATCACGTTTTTACATCTCTGATAAAATATCCTTACAGCATTTTTTACGATGAGGGATCGCGTCAAACTTTTTTCAGCAGAAAGGAGCTCACCTGGGACGGCTGGCACCCCTATACCGACCCAGGTAGCTATGTATTTGCCAACCTGACGATTATGCATGTCAATCGATTGATTAAATCCGGCAAGATCAACGGCAGCCCGATTCCTCTGAAAAAGCTTTCCGACGAATATTTTGGGCCGCCGTCCGGTCTTATCATCATCGTCCCAGAAGGGTTCCCGCCTAGCACAAGGCCCCCGATAGTCGGGCCCGACGGCCAAAAGGTGCCCCTGCGATTTTCCCTGGCCAGACAATGGGCTGAGCAACAGGGTGTCTTTACCATCGGGAAATCATACTTTAAGTCCAGAGCACTGGCATGGGACCGTCTGGGTCCCAAACCCCTCGTCATCCGGGCCCAGTCTTTTTCGGGCTCAACCATTGTATTGTCCAAAAATGATCAAGAATTGCTGGCCGCCCACTACCAAAAGGGCGTATCTTTAAAAGGCGCCCTCCTGCTCATCGGCAACGATCTTGATAAAAAAATTGTCCCCCGGGAAGACACGTTCTTTCTTAATCAGATTGAAAAAGACCCGGGCATTTTAAAAAAGCTTTCACCAGCTCCGCGGCCAAGCGCTGCTATTCCATGGAAATACTAGGCGGATAAAAAAAAGCCTCCACCGTATTAACTTCTGAGACTTTTTGCGCTGACGCTGGGGCGGGGCGATTTGCGAAAATTTACTTTTCTTCGATTGAATCTGTTTTTATAAAATTAATTCGCTTCTCTTCAAGGCGCGAATCAAGCGTACTTAACATCTCGATCGTTTTATTCAATTTTGCATTGGATCTTTCCAAATTCCGTACTTTCTTCTGTAATTGACCGATCCTTTTTTGCAGCTTTAGATTTGCGCTCTGAATATCCTGACGGCTTCCCCTGAAAGCCAAGGACTGCCTTTTCAGTATGTTTAGCTCTTGACTTAAAGCTTGAATCTCTTTGGTTTGGGCTTCGGCTAAGGCTGAAAATCTTTCAATCTCAATAATAGCGGCCAGCAAAAGCCTCGGGTCGACAGCATTTGCGAAATCCGGATCGAAAAGCGCATAAGTTTCCAGATGTTCCAACGCCAGTCCGTAGTCACGTTTGGGATTCATCGGACTGAAATACAGGCTGGCGAGATAAAGATGCGCTCGCTGTTGAACATCCAAATGAAGATCGCTTTGGATTATTTTATTATATTTATCAATCTCCCCTGAATACTCTTCCGGTTTGAGAGCTGAAATAGAAGGCACATAAACATCCGCGGGACCTGGTTCCGGAGTATGGGCACACCCGATGACAAGTGCCCAAAACACACAGAAAAGCGGTGTTTTTAACCTGTAGCTGTTTTTTGGCATTTATCAGTTACCCGATGACATGTTGCGGCTATTGAGTCTGATCAATTTAGCATTGCGCTCGGTTTTGTGATCTGCTTCTTCGCGCTGATCAATAAGGTAATTACTGCCGTCAATGGCCTTCGCCCGTTGCTTTATTTCAGCCGAAATTTCACCAAACTGGATATAATTAATCACTTGGCGATGTACATTCGTCACCACCGCAATTGAGATCGAGGCCAGGGGAAAAGCAACTTTTTGTCTCTGACGGTTTTCGCCTACGATATAGCCCCGCTGCCGGTCTTCGGCATCATAAATGTTCGGAATGGTCTCATCAAATGCTTTAACAATTGAGCGACAAATCCTTTTGCAGTGATTCGGTGTGGTTATGACCACGAAGTCATCACCGCCGATATGTCCGATAAAATCAGTTGTGGAGCCTTGTTCAATAACAGTCTTGCGTATAATTGCGGCCGTGGTTTTGATGAGTTTATTTCCTCTGCCATATCCGTAGCGATCATTAAAAGATTTAAAATTATCTATATCCAGCAGGCAGAAAGCAATCGGTTGATTTAATGCGATGCGTTGATTCAATTTTTTTTCTATAAAGATGCCACCTGGGAGCCTTGTGAGCGGACTGGTGTCCAAATTGTGTTGCTCAAGGATTTTTAATTTTCGCGCCATATTAACAAAGGCGGTCGCCAGATCCCCCAACTCATCTTTATTCTGAATTTTCGGTTTATAATTGAATTTACCCTTGGCGACCATGGAGGTGGCCAGCTTCAATTCCCTTAGCGCCCTGGATACATTTTTTGTTATCAGCATCGCTGCCGTCACCGAAACGATAAATCCTATTATACATAGAGCGGCTGAGACGTTGAATGCCAGATTCCCAATGGATGTCGTCACTTTGGTTTTGTGTTTCTGGTCGCGAATAGCATCAGCCGCCATGGCCCTGATAAGGGTAATGATTTTCTCCTGATGCATTTTAATCTTTTCTTCATATTTTTTAGAAGTCCAGGCGCCCTCACCCTTGGACCGGGTTAAGCTTTTGCTTAAGATATCACTGTATTGGATATGTAATTTAACGATACGACCAATGAGCAGCTCCCTTTCATCCGGCAGGTTCGCGATTTGCTCTGCGATCTGGGTGAATTCCGCTTGCCTTTCATGGTATTGCTCTAAGTTCTCCAATTTACGTAAAATTCTATAACGCTGCGCGTAAAACTCCTGCTCTAAAATGAGATCAACCATTTTTTCCGAGGCCTTGATGACCGGAAGATCTGAATTTAAGATACTGTGGTTGATCGCATTTATCCAGTTAAGATTGATGAGGGAGTAAGCGGAAATTATGACGAGAAGCACTAACAGGACGCCGTAGCCAAGCAACAGCTTGCGCGAAATACTGATACGTAAAAAATAAGACCGGATAGACCCGAACAAAGGATTTTACCTCAATTCATTTTTCACTAATAGCATTTGATGTCTTTTTATTGCTATATCATAAATATTTTATTTTTTACACACCTGATTCAATTTATCTTTGGGGCTAAATCAGGGGACGAGCCCGGGAAAAAATAAGGGACGAAAAAGATTGATTTTGATGGGCTGACGGACTTTCAGTAAATGCATCAATTGGGATCTTGGGCGGTGGCTTGCAGCCTCACAAAACGGTTGCCGGGGCGTCAGCGACCGTCGAGGCTGCTTTTTCGCGGAGACGGTCTTTGGCATGATCGCGGGCAACGAGCATGTATATGGCCGGGATCACAAAAAGAGTGAAAAAGGTTCCGACGGCCATGCCGCCCACCAGCACCAGGCCGATCGAGTTGCGCGCAGCGGCACCGGCTCCGGAAACCAGCGTCAGGGGGAAGTGACCGGCGATGGTGGCGGCGCTCGTCATGATAATCGGGCGCAGGCGGGTCAAGGCGGCCTCATGCACGGCTATACGTTTGGACCGCCCCTGCAGCTGGAGTTTGTTGGCAAATTCGACAATCAGGATACCGTTTTTCGACACCAGCCCGACAAGGGTTACCAAACCAACCTGGGAATAAATATTGAGCGTGGTTGTCCACCCCTGGGTCCAGAAGGCAACATTCGGATTTGGCATTTTCAGAAAGGTGAAGGTCAGGGCGCCGAAAATTGCCAACGGCACCGAACCGGCCAGGATGACGAAGGGATCGCGGAAGCTGTTGAACTGAACCGCAAGGACCAGGAAGATTAAAATGATGGCCAGCACGAAGGTCGGAAGGAACTGGTTGCCCTCCACGCGGAGTTGGCGGGACTCACCGGTGTAGTCGAGGACATAGCCTTCGGGCAGAATTTTGGCGGCCTCATCCTCGAGAAAACGAAGGGTCTCATCAAGCGGCCTGAGACCCACGCCCGATATTTTGACCGCATTGAGCTGCTGGAACCGGTTCAACGAACGCGGAACGGTGGAGTTTCGGATCGTAGCGATCGTGTTGAGCGGGACGAGCTGGTCGTGGGGCCCGCTAATGTAGATATTTTCGAGTTGGGCCGGATTGAGACGGTCGACGCGTTTGATCTGAGGTATAACCTTGTAGCTGCGGCCGTCTATGTCGAAGCGGTTGACGAAATTACCGCCGAGCATCGAGCCAATGTCGGCACCGACCCTCTGAAGGTCCAGGCCTAAATCGGCCACTTTGTCGCGATCGATGAAGATCTCCGCCTGGGGCTGGTCGATCTTAACGTCGACGATCGGGGGGAAGGCAAATATACCGCTCTGCCGCGCTTTGATTTGGATCTGCTGGGCCAGTTGCAGAATCCGGTCTTCTTCGGCGGTCGAAGCGAGAATGAACTCCACCGGGAACTGGCCGCCTCCCGGCAGTGCCGGTCGCAGGACCGGGGTTATCCGGATACCTGGAATACCTTGCAGCTTGCGCTGCACCTCGGGCAGAATCTGGAAAATGGTGCGCTCGCGTGCTTCCCAGGGTTTGACGACCATACCGGAGAAACCGGAGGTCGGACGCGTCAGCTGGAAGGTAAAGCGGGTCTCCGGCACACTGAGATACGCTTGATTGACGGCCGCGGCATAGCGGCTGGTCTGGTCGATGGTAGAATTGGCCGCAGCCTCGATAATGCCGAAAATGACGCCTTCGTCTTCAGTCGGCGCCAGCTCCTTGGGGGACATGATGAACATGGGGATGGTGAGCAGACTCACCGTGATCCACAGCAGGTAGACAGCCGGCCGGCTCTCGAGGGTAAAGTCCAGCAGGCGACCGTAAAAGGTTCGGAAGCGTTTGAAATCGCGGGCTATTTTGCCGGCAAAACCGCGGTCCTCGATCCCCGGTTTCAGCAGCCTGGACGACATCATGGGTGACAGGGTCAGGGCAACCACCCCGGAAATCAGAACCGCCCCGGCCAGGGTGAAGGCAAACTCGCGAAACAAAGAGCCGGTGAGGCCTCCCTGTAAACCAATCGGGGCATAGACGGCCGCCAGAGTGACGGTCATGGCAATGATCGGGCTAACCAGCTCACGGGCTCCCAGCAAGGCGGCATCAAGGGGCGACTGTCCCTCACTCAGGTGGCGTTGGACATTTTCAACCACCACGATGGCATCGTCGACCACCAAACCGACCGACAGCACAATGGCCAGCAGCGTTAGCAGGTTGATCGTGAAACCGAAAACCTGCATCAGGAAAACCGCCCCGATGAGGGAAAGGGGAATGGCCACCACCGGGATGAACGCCGAACGCAGTGAGCCGAGGAAAAGAAAAATGATGACCACGACGATGAGCAGCGTTTCGCCAAGGGTTTTGATGACCTCTTCGATGGCATTGGTAATATAGTCGGTAGCGTCGTAGGCAATGCGGGCTTGCAGTCCGGCGGGCAGCTCTTCCTGGATGGATTCCATCTCGGTCCGCACCCGGCGGATAACGTCAATGGAGTTTGCGTTGGGCAGGGACCAAATGCCCATGAATACCGCGGTCTGGCCTGAGAAGCGCACCTCCGTGTCATAGTCTTCCGCTCCCAGCACCACGTCGGCGATGTCTTCCAGTCGCACGAGGGCCCCATTTTGATCGCGAATAACGAGACGCTTGAACTCCTGAACTGAGACCAGATCAGTATTGGCGGTCAGATTGACCTGGACGAGCGAACCTTTTGTCTGACCGACGGCGGCCAGGAAGTTATTGGCCGCCAATGCCCGGCGAACCTGCGCCGGACTGATGCTCAAAGCTGCCATGCGCTCCGGTTTGAGCCAGATGCGCATCGCAAACGTACGGCCCCCCAATATGTCGGCTCGCTGAACACCCTCGATCGCCGACAGACGCGGCTGCACACTTCGGACAAGAAAATCCGTAATCTGGTTCTGCTGGAGAACTTCGGAGGTGAAACTAAGATAGGCGGAGGCGAACTGGCTGTCAGCCGACTCGACGTTGATCGTCGGCACTTCAGCCTCCGGCGGCAGGTCCCCACGGATCTGGTCGACCTTGGAACTGATTTCCGACAGGGCTTTGATTGGATCGTAGTTGAGTTTCAGGCGGGCACTGATAGTCGATATCCCCTGGGAACTCTGCGACTGGATGTAATCGATGCCGTCAGCGGCCGCAATCGCACGCTCTAACGGTGTGGTGATGAACCCGCGAATGAGTTCAGCGCTCGCGCCGACATAAACGGTCGTGACGGTGACCACCGAATTCTCACTGCGGGGATACTGGCGGACATTCAGTGAACGCATCGCCTGCAGCCCGGCGATGATAATCAGAAGGCTAACTACCAGCGCGAGTACAGGACGGCGGATGAAAAGATCGGTAAATTTCATGGTACGCAAGTGCTCGGACTAACTTTAGATCAAAGATGCCGTATCTTCGGCAGGATTTGTGCCGCCCATATCAACTGTCATCCGGTTGGGGCGCAAGCTTAAATACAGGCGCCAGTGCGTTGTCAACGACGACGACCTGGTCGTTGCGCAGTTTAAAAACCCCGGTGGACACGACCGTCTCACCTTTGTTAAGGCCGGAGACGAGGGCAACAAAATCGCCGCGTTTTTCTCCGAGTTGCACAATTTTCTGTTGCACTACTTCTGCAGGTTGAACGCCTTTTTTAGTTTCCTTTTCATGGACGACAAATACCGTGTCGCCATAGGGGGCATAAAGCACGGCCGTGGTCGGGATGACGAGCACCTCCTCCCGCGACGGTAACACCACGGCCACGTTTACGAACATGCCGGGACGCAGACGCTCCTGACTGTTTGCGACCGTCGCCTGAATCCGGATATTTCGTGTCGCAACATCGACTTCAGGGCTGATCGCAGTGATTTCGCCTTCGATCGCCCGGGCGGGCAACGCATCGGCTGTCACCCGCACCTTGAGACCCGGTTTGACCTGAGCGAGCTGCTGCTGCGGGAGTGAAAAATTGACGAAAATAGGATCGATCGTCTGGAGCGAAACGATCGGTTCCCCCTCATTGAGGATTTGACCCAGGTTGACCAGCCGAATGCCAAGGCTGCCGGCAAAGGGTGCGCGAATGGTTTTTTTCCTGATGGTGGCACGGATGCCGTCAATTTGGGCCACGGCCTGCTTATACTGCGCATCATCACTATCGTATTTGGCCTGGGCGACGGCATTTTTCATCAGCAGTTTACGCGAGCGTTCGAGTTCTAACTTCGTGAGCGCAACCGTGGCTTCTGCCGCGCGCAGCTGAGCCTCCTCGGAGGAGACATCCTGCTGCAGCAGAAGATCGCCGGCCTTGACCTTCGTGCCCGGCTCAAAGGCGATGCGCACGACCTTGCCGGACAGTTCCGCCGTCAACATCACCCCTTGGACTGCTTCGAGGGATCCCACCGAGGTAATCAGGGACTCCCAGGATTCTGATCGCACCACGGCAGTGGTCACCGTCTCTGGAGGCGGTGCCGACTGGCTTCCGGTTGCGATCATCCGGTTGATCTGCAAGCCTTTGATACCGCCCAGTATGCCGATCATAACAAGCACGCCGAGGATGGTGAAGAGTATTTTCTTCCTCATATGCAACCCTATATTTTCAGGCTATTTTAAATGCAAGTTGATAATAGCGTCCTTCAACTGGACGCCGGTTAGCGATCCGCAGACCACTAAATTATTTTATGTTAAACTGTACTAGAAAATAAGGATACTGGTGGCTGTGTCAATCTGCCGGCGGGCTAAAATATAAGGGCGACAGCGGTTGTCTTTTAATGCTGCCGCAGCACCTAGGATGCGGCCCTTGTCAAATTTAGCCTGCCCGCTTTCCAGAGTGCAACCATGCTGTAAGTTCTTGCCCAGAAGTTGGCCTTTTCTTCTGCGGGGTACTTGTAAAAATCCTGTGTCCAATTAAATGACGGATTTTGATATATATCCCGAAGAACGTTTGCAATGTGTTTGGGTTTCCAATGCGCGTGGATGAGAAAATCGTGAACCAGTCCTATCATATTTTTAGGTTGAAGCGCAGAGGGATTCGGAAAGTAAAGGATATTTTTTGTCCAGTCTGGAATGTTTCCCTCCTTTTTGGCATACTCCAAAGCGAGCCCTCCGGCAATATCTTCCTGACTGTCAAAATCCTGATGAAAAAGATAAAGGTCTGATGATTGATATTCATGGATAAAATCGATCAATGTCTCATTGGAACAGGGGATTTGGCCTGAAAATTTCTGGGCGTGATTGGCTGCTTTTTCAAGGTCCCACATACAGTCCAGAATAAAATTAATATTCGTTTCTTCGTTGGCCGTATCTCCATCAAAATAAGTCCCGATCACATCTACCAATGGCGGTTGGTGGTATTTAGCGTATTTTTCTTGATTTTTTTTATGCAGGCTGAAAGGGCTTCGAATAGAGCGCATAAAAGGAGAGCCTTCGCTCCAGGAATTGTCAAAATTCAGACAGCGATCATGAACATCGGAGATGGTAACCGGTAACAGACCCATTGACTCGTTTTCCTTAAAAGCTTCCATGGTAAGAAGGGCAATATATTCGGCGATCTTCCCGAGGCCGCTGAACACACGCGCCGCATCAAGCGAAATTCCATACCAGCGCCGGATATCGCTGGGATCGATGTAATTGCATGCCTTAATGAGATCATTTTCCAGATACCCGATTTTCTGCAATTCTTCGCTCGCACGATATCCTAGAAGATTTTGAAATAAAATATGTGCACCCGACGGCGTGTAATCCAGGAGATATGGCATACCTCTTGAGCGCAGGAGGGTTTCAAGAAAATGAACAACCGGAACCGTCTGATCGAAGAATTTTTTCTGGGCGGCCGGGTCCTCATACAGCTTGTGGTTTTCTTCTGCCAGAAAGATCTCGAAATCAATCGGCATTAACACTGATTGGGATTTCTCGCCGACGAGAGGGATATGAACCTGAAAACCTCTTTGCAGGGTAAGGTTTTCAAGCTGGTCAATCGGTTCGGTTGCAGCTGGGAAAGCAGGATCATACCCCTCGGCGGCAAGTTCATGACCCGCCGCAATGACATAATGGCTGAATTGATAGCAATTTTTTAACCGATCAATCACACGCTGGTAATATTCTTGAGTATTCATGTTTCATTCCCTTTAATCAACAGGTGGCCGCCAGGCTGGTAAATACCATTTTTGGAGGCAAATAGCCACAACGCCGGGTTTGCTTGCACAATAATTTATGTCTTTAGGTGTAGGTCCGAATAAAAGACATCGAATTTACTTCTATAGCGTCTGATAGGGAATACATCCCTTCGACATTCGACATTTATGATTCGATATTCGATAATTTTCTCCCTTTCAACTCTTGACATATTTTATTCCCTGTTTAGCCTTAAATACAAAACCCTAATTGAGCGCGATCGGAGGATTTCATGCCTGACCAACCATCCGCGGCCAGGCCTTTTGGGCTGGGCTTCTGGTTTCTGATCGCCGGCGTGCCACTGGTTGCCGTTGATGTGAGCATTATGGACGTGCTGCTGCCCGATATCGTCCGTCAGCTGAACATTTCCGTCGCAGACGCGAGCCTGGTCGATGCCATCACCGTTACCGCCGCCGGTGCGCTCGTGGTTCCTGTGGGAAAACTGGCAGACCGGTTCGGTGCCAAACACCTGCTGCTGGCCGGACTTATCATTCTTATCGGCGGAAGTTTGACGACGGGCCTGGCAACCGGGCTGGTGGTGCTCATCGCCGGGCGAATCGCTCAGGGAGCGGCATTTGCCATGGTTTTGACGACGGTGATCGCCATGCTCAATCGCGAATACCCGCAGGAACCAGCGCGGGCGCGGGCCTTCGCGCTGTATTTTGCCGTTGCCGTCGGCGCACTGGGGCTGGCGCCGTTGGTTGGAGCGCTACTCGGAGAGTACGCGTCATGGCGCTGGGCATTTCTGGCAAATGCTCCGCTCGCCGCCTTTGTGGCTTTGGGCAACTATCGCTTGACGCCGAAAGTTCCGGCGGTCGGATCGACGCGCTCATTTGACGCGCTGGGCTCTCTGCTACTGATCGTCGCTTTGGGGCTGATCCTCTTCGGAGTCCAGCAGGGCAGCCGATACGGTTGGATGAAATCGCGGGATGGGATCGAGTTGTTCGGCCGGGCCTGGACGCCAGAGCTGTCGCCGATCCCGGTTTTACTTGGGCTCGGCGTGGCATTGCTAATCGCCTTCATGTTGCTCGAGCGCTGGCGTTCGAAACAGCAGCTCGACGTCGTTCTCAATACCCGTCTATTTAAAGTCCGCAGTTTCGTGTGGGGCAGCCTCGCCATTGCCCTGGCGGCTTCCGCCTCGATGGGTGCGTTGCTGGTGGTTTCTCTTTATGCCGAGTACATCCTTGACAAAGCACCGATCGCGGCCGGGTTGATGGTGGCACCTCTGGGACTGGCAGTGTTCGCCACGGGTACTATACGGGCACGGCTCGCGCGCTTTTCCGCCAAAACGATCGGCATGATCAGTGTCGGCGTCCAACTGATCGCCGTGGTCATCCTGATCGCAGCGTTTTCCGTTAAAGGTTTCCCCCTGATTATCGGCGCTGCGATGTTTATATTGGGCGTCTTCATGATCTCCGGGATGTCGGCCATTACAAGCCTCGTCCTCGCAGATATACCTGCACAGCTGTCTGGCGAAGCCGCTGGCATACAAACCTCGGTCCGCTTCCTCATCTGCGGCTTTGCGATGGTCGTGATAACGATTCTGCTGATTTCCGTCACGGCGTTCCAGGTCCAGAAGTTGAGCTTAACCGGCCTCAGCGCCTCGGATCGAACGTCGCTCGATGCCGTTGAGCGACTCACACGTCCTGCGATTTTCAGAGGGCTTGCGGACCCAGCGGAACCGGCTCAGCACAGGGAGGTCGAGCGCTATGACGAGACCCTGAGGACGATACAGCAAGCACTGGACGAAGGCATCCGTGCGGCCGGAATCGTTGCCGTCCTGATGCTGTCGACCGGCTTCTTCGCCGCGGCGCGTCTCCCGGCTCAGCCGCCGCCCTGATTGCCGGTAGATTTCTGCTGGTGGCGCACGCGACAGGTGATGAAGTCGCCAAAGCTGTCGATAATATTAAAACCACCGAGTCTGAGGAGGCTGCCGTTTATTCCGCCCGGTTAGAGTAGAGCAATTCAACTCCCATCCTAAACCCCGGAAGAATTCCGGGTCAGGAGGTAATCCTTATGGACAGAAAAAAATTCGAAAAAAAATACGAAGGGCTCAGCCCCTTTGAACTCAAGAACCGGCTGATTGACATGGCCGGCGGTTTACAGGAAAAGGTAATGCTCAACGCCGGCCGGGGCAATCCCAACTGGGTGGCGACCTCTTCCCGCGAGGCCTTTTTTCTCTTCGGAACCTTTGCCCTCGAGGATGCGCACCGGGTCCTCAGCCGCCCGGGCCTGGCCGGCGCGCCGGATTCAAAAGGGATCGCCCAGCGTTTTGAGGACTTTTGCCGCATCCGAGCCGAGCAACGTGGGGCCCAGTTTTTAGCCGACGCCTACGCATACGCCGTTGAAACACTCGGTCTGAACGGGGACAACTTTATCGGCGAGATGGTCGACGCGATCCTGGGCGACCACTACCCGACACCCGACCGGGTCCTGGAAAATACCGAAAAAATTCTAAGGGCCTACCTCGACGACACCATGTGCGGCGGCAATCCCCCCCTGGGAACGCTGGACCTTTTCGTTGTCGAAGGCGGCACGGCGGCCATGACATATATCTTCTCCACCCTCAAGGAAAACGGACTGATCAGCCCGGGGGATAGGATTGCCCTGGGCACCCCGATCTTTACCCCTTATCTGGAGATTCCGGTCCTCAACGACTACCAACTGGTTGTCATCGAAATTGAGCAGGATGAAGAGATGGACTGGCAGTATCCGGATGTTGAACTGGAAAAACTGGCCGATCCCGCTATCAAAGCCTTTTTTCTGGTCAACCCCTCCAACCCCGCATCAGTGAAGATAGCCGGCGAATCGCTGGATAAAATCGCCGAGCTGGTCAAAACCCGGCGCCGGGATCTGATCATTCTGACCGACGATGTCTACGGCACCTTTGTCGACAACTTTCGCTCGCTGGTGGCCATGGCCCCCGGAAACACCATCCTGGTGTACTCTTTCTCGAAGTATTTCGGGGCCACCGGTTGGCGGCTGGGTGTCATCGGAATCTATCAGGACAATGTTATGGACAAAATGATCGCCGAACTGTCGCCAGCCAAACGCCGTGAGCTGCATCAGCGCTATCATTCGATTACGACCGACCCGGACCGCCTGAAGCTGATCGACCGGCTGGTCGCGGACAGCCGGTCTGTGGCCCTCAATCATACCGCCGGGCTGTCAACTCCCCAGCAGGTGATGATGGTCTTCTTCGCCTTTCAGGAGCTTCTCGACACCGACAGCCGCCTTTACCGTAAGGAAACCCGGGACCTTATCCGGGAGCGGTTTGAAACCCTCTACGCCGGGCTTGGGGTGGCGCCCCCGCAACTGCCCAGCTACGCCCGCTACTATACGACCATTGATATCCCAAAACTGGCCCGGGAACGCCACGGTGAAGATTTCGGCAAGTGGCTGGAAGACACCCACGAGCCGATCGATTTTGTGTGGCGACTGGCCGAAGAAAAGGGCGTCGTGCTGATGGACGGCGGAGGCTTTGATGCGCCCGAGATGTCGGTCAGGGTGTCTCTCGCCAACCTCTTCACGCAAGACTACGCTAAAATCGGCAGGAGCATCAGCGCCCTCCTTGAAGCTTACCGCAAGGAATGGGAGGCTGCAAAAAAATAGACAGGAGGCCGCTAAATGGATACCATCATCCACGATATCGTGCAGCTCTGCCGTCAGAATCCATCCCTGCTGCTCTTTGGAGCGCTTGCCGGCGGATACGCGTTAGCCAAGCTTAAGTTCGGAACCTTCTCCCTGGGATCCACCACCAGTGTACTCATTATAGCAATTGCCATGGGGGCGACTATCCTCGGCCCAACACACCTCGACCTGGGGATCGTCAAGACCGTATCCTTCGCCCTGTTCATCTTCGCCATCGGATATAAGGTCGGACCCGACTTTATCGGCGGGCTCAAACGCGGCGGCGCAAAATATATCGCTGTGGCGATTTTCTTCTGCGGTGTGGCCCTATTGATTGCCGTCGTCCTGGCCAAGGTCTTCGCGCTTAACCAGGGCTACAGCGCGGGGATGATCGGGGGCGCGTTGACTCAGTCATCCGTCATCGGAACAGCCGACGATGCCTTAGAACACCTGAACAGCGGTCGGGCAACCGCCGACATGGATCTCAAGTCCGATATCGCCGTCGCCTATGCCGTCACCTATGTCTTCGGCACCGCCGGGTTGATCATCCTGCTTAAATTACTCACCGGCATCTGGCGCATCGATCTGCCCGCCGCCGCAAAAAAAGCTGAAGCGGAACTGGGGTACAGTGCTGAACAGGAAACCCTTGAGGCTTTTCATTGGTCGAACCTGGCCATTCCCCGGGCCTTCCAGATCGAAAACGGGCAGGTCGTCGCGAAAAGCGTTAAGGAGGTAGAAGCCCTGTTCCCTCAAAGGATTTCCGTCGATCGCATAAAAAAAAAGAGCAAGATAATCGACGACGTTTCAGGGGATGTCATTCTGGAAAAGGGGGATATAGTTGTCCTCACCGGTTATCGGTCCCGCCTGATAGAAGCCTCGGAGGTCATCGGACCGGAAGTCGACGACGATGTCGCTAAGGAGATTATCGGTGAGATCCTCGGTATCTGCCTGACGCACAAGGAGTTGGACGGCAAAACCCTCCATAAGATATTTACCCGTTACGGCCACGGCTGCTTCATTCGCCGTGTCACCCGCCAGGGGCATGAATTGCCGGTTGTCCCCAAACTGAAAGTACACCGGGGGGATATTATCACCGTGATCGGCGCCCGCAAAGATGTCGAACGGCTGGCCGGGGCTATCGGTTATCCCGAGCGCCAAACCCAGTTTACCGACCTGATTGCGGTGGGTGCCGGAATCATTTTGGGAACCTTGATCGGACTTGCGGCGATCGATATCGCCGGCATCCCCATTACCCTGGGGGTAGGAGGAGGCGTCCTGGTTTCAGGAATTTTTTTTGGCTGGCTCAGGTCCGTCCGCCCGACCTGGGGGCAGATACCTACCCCGGCTCAGTGGATTTTCACCGACCTGGGGTTAAACCTGTTTATTGCCTGCGTCGGACTGTCCGCCGGTCCGCAGGCTATTGCCGCGCTTAAGCAGGCCGGTGTTACGATCTTTATCGCCGGAGCCTGCCTGACCACCATACCTCACTTCCTGACCTGGCTTTTCGGACTTTATGTACTCAAAATCAATCCGGCGCTGCTTCTCGGTGCCATGACCGGCGCGGGGACCCTCACCGCCGCCCTAAACTCAGTCAGAGATGACGCCAAGAGTCCGGTACCGGTCATCGGTTACACCGTCCCCTACGCGATCGGAAATGTTCTGCTCACCGTCTGGGGCGCTTTGATTGTAAATATTGTCTAGCCGAAAATATAATTGCGAAGGGGTCGGGCCAATGGAAGAAATCGAAAATAGGAGGACGTCTTCCAATCTATTCATAAAAACCAACTCAAACATAAAAAGCCCCAGAGCAATAACTCTGGGGCTTTTATTATGGTGGCGAGGGACAGAATTTTAATCGCCTTGGGCGATCGAATGCGCCTGAGGCGCAACACGGGGATTTTCATTCAATAACCCTGGGTTTCCTATCCTCCTCAATTCACTTAACTTACTGAAATCATTGAATCCGTAATTTCCAGGTTTTGGCTGATTTTCCGCGCTTTAGCAGATTACGGCAATTCGTCGCCTGTCATAGAATATGCTCTTAATGCTCTTTAGCTCGCTGCGCCAAGCAATTAAGGCAACCCTCAATCTGTTGCCATTTGATTTTCGCTATCATTTCACCCAGTCTGAACAATGCGTCCGCTTCTCTCGACTTTATACGTGCATTCAAAGTTCCCGTCTGATTAAAGATCTTGACTTCCTCTATCTCCTGATTGAGCTCGGCTGGTCGGAGAAACACGATCGGGAGATTACCTAATTTACTGGCTCTGCACACGCTTTCCGAACCATCGTTGCATGGGATCACGTCCGAATTCTGTGATGGCGGACGCCACCCGGATCCCTCGTATACGATGTCTGCAGCTCGCGACAGCTGATCCATGAATCCGGACACATTTTTTTCATGTTCAAGAGACTTGCCACCGTCCGAGACGAGGAGAATATTTATTCTCCAGTCTTTCGCTTTTTTTTGCCGACCCAACAGCAACTTCACACCTAAATTGTCGACAAGCCCACCGTCGCCAAGCAGCAGCTCTAAGGTGTTCGTATCCCTATAATTCTCTCCCGGAACCTCGGAGCCCACTGCGCGACCATCGGGTGCAGGTAATCGTTCTGGGCCCTCATTTGGAAAACTCACACTGACCGGGTCCAATGCCACTGGGAAGGCTCCTGAGGCGGCAACTATCCGCGCGAGCGGCTCCTGGCCGAGAACGTTTTTGAAATACACTTGGCCCTCTTTATCTCCAGCAAACCTTTCTATGCGCTGAAAAAACACGCCATCCTGGGCTATCCCGACTGCGTTTCCTCTTATCAGGTCAGTCGTGCATATCTGCAGTCGCGGTTGGCCATTCCCGCGCAATTCTTTCAGAGTCTTGCCGTTCAGCAGCACCCGATCCAGAGCACGTGCCTGAATGTCTACACGACCATAACTATACCACGGGAATAACCGGACTTCGCTGAAAGGCAGTTTTAAAGGTGTCCACAGACGCAACAGATTGCTCGGGCTCCAAATGTCGCGCAAAATGTTCAACCGATTGTCTTTTACTGCAGCCTTGAAGTCTTCTGGCTTGCCACCGACGGCATAGAAAGCTCCGATAATCGAACCACCTGAAACCGTGCTGATGTGTGTGATCGGAACCTTTTTCTCGTTCAAGTACTTGAGTACGCCCGCATGCATTAGTGCGGCCCTATATCCACCACCTGAGAGAGCAAGACCGACAGAGAGGCCATTCCACTCTTCTTTCGTAATTGATCTGGACAGGTTTCCATGCTCGCAAGGATCGGCTGCAAACAAGGCTATCAACCCAGAAGCGGCAAGCCAAGTTGCCAGTCCCAGGACAAGAAAAAACCTGTTCACAGTGACGTTAACCCAGTTTTCTTGCTCCTTGCCCTCTACCGAGGGTACAAAAATTCTCGCAGCGAATCCCGCAGCCATACTGCCGAGAATAAATGCGACGATAAATATCATAAGGTGATGAGTCCCATTTATCCAGAACCAGAATATCACCAATCCGATAAGGACGTAGACCATCCAGGGAGTCGCACGGACTGCTCTTGCAAGAAGTCCTTTCCAAAGAAGAGCGATACCTAAACAGAAACCGCCTGCCCCATATGCGAGTATCAGCCCTTTAAAAAAACCCGCTCCTTGAGTGAGACTGATTACTAGCACGTAGATAAAGACCGCACCCAGCAAAGTCAAAACTTTATCCGATATACCCCATGCGTTTCTGGTTTCTGCGCGGAGCGGGTTTGCCTCTTGCACATGCCTGTTCTTGATGACTTGTTCTGTTTTGTCCTTTGCCTTGCTCAGTATTTTATTCGGTGCTTTTCGAAACTCCATAGTTGTCAACTCCTATTTAAATGTTAACATAGGGAAGCGGAAACCGTCGTTTGGGAATATTGAATCTTTACCATTGTACCTTATCTTATTTTAACGCCAGCTCACAATATTTGGATTTCAGTTAAGGAAAAAGTTGGTAAATCAGATCAATGATAATCAAATTGAAGGTTCCGTCAAGCACCAATAAATTGAGAGTATCCAGCTTTACCCCTAATTGCAGATATCATAGTTGGTGACGGTATAGTTAAGGAAATATTTTAATTTGATCCGAGCGAGCGTCTCCTAACCCAAGAGAACCGACGGTGGCGGCCCTGCCCATCTCTTAATATCATGAAGCTATCTCAAAAATAGTAGATTACGTTCAAGGGCAAGGCGTCGATTTGGTTTAAAAGCGGAGCGTACACGTCAGTACGTGAACATTTTAAACCAGATCGCAACGCAGCCCTTGGACGTAAGATGTAATTTTGAGATAGCTTCATGACATTTCATCAAAGGTTGCACTAACGAAATCAAGGCCAACCACGTTCCGGCTCGTCGCTGTTTATGAGCGCTGCTCTTTTTGCATCTCCAACTGATTCCGATGCCAACAGAAAGAAAGAAAAATAGGGGTTGTTTATTGACAACCTGACGACAGTTTAATATTTAATTTCAGTTCTTGCTGCGAGACCAATTCACTGGGGCACGATTTGCGCCTCGAACCCGATTCATATTTTGATAAAAAGGAGTTCCGGTTATGAGAATATCATTCAGCCGCATTTTGTCCCTGTTGATGGTTGCCCTATTCCTGGCCGCATGCAGCAGCGTGACACCCGAATCCCAATTGAGCGAGATCAACGAGTTATTGAGTAAAAATTATCCAATGACGCAGGAGCAGGAGCGCGATATTGCCGCTTTCACCGATGCCGGGAAAAAATTGATGCAGGAGGGAAAAAATGCTGAGGCCTCGGAGAAGCTGGCAGAGGCATTGAAAATTCTTTACTGGGTCCGGGACACCTATGTGCTCAACAAAGCGGAGTGACTTTGGCCAGCCCCTTTTTGGGGTCAAAACTGATCGTTTTACGGATTCGAAATCAGAGCCTTTAGGCCGGCTCTGCGCCTTATTCGGGAGGGCTGTCCCCGTAGCGCTTTACATATTCATCTAAAATGAACTCATAAAGTTTTTTTCGGATGTCGTCCGGCATTTCGCCAAACTTCAACCCCATGAGAAAGACTGACTCTTTGTCGTCGGGCTTCTTGGACCATTTGACGCTTGCTTTGATCCATTGCGTTTTGGTGGAAATTTGCGCATCCCGATCGGGTATCGGAGGTTCCAGATCAATTGCGGGATTATGTCCTTTTCGGAACAATTTCTCAATCAGTTCTTGTTTTTCCTGAAAAACTTTCAGGCACAATCCACCCCGGCTGATATTTTCAGTGGTGGCCGTATAAAATTTATCTCCTCCCTCGTCGGACAGTCTGAAACGTATCGAGAGGGCTTTTCCCAAACGAGGCCCGGCCCGTTTTTCTTCGCCCTTGGAAATATCCTCTTGCATCTATTTCCCTCTCCTGATTTTTCAAGGTATGGCTTTTGGCGGAGCCTGTTTAGTTCTGGAACACGTCAACTCGCGGTCATTAAAATAAGTAGCGATTTTCTGCCACTATGTGGTATTGTGCGTAATTTCAAATAGTTACCGATACAATTAAATTTTTACCCATATTTAACCCTCTGTCAAGAAAATAAATCAATAAAAATAGGGGACAGGTACTTAATGCCTTTAACTGTAGACTTTTTGCGTGTGTTCTACCAAAGCATCTATGATTTGTGGCCAGGCCCCGCCATGCGGAAGGTCGTGTCCCATTCCGTCGATGATCATAAGCCTGGCACCGGGTATAGCAGCAGCTGTAATCTTTCCACACTCTACCCTTAAAAGAGGGTCATCGGCACCGTGGATTACTAACGTAGGCGTAGAGAGCGATTCAAGTGCAGGCTTTCTATTTTTTTGTGCAAAAATGGCGACAAGCTGTCGAGCCGCGCCTTGAGGACAGTATGATCGATCATATGTTTGAGCCACATGCTTTCTGAGCCATTCTTTATCATAAGGAAAGCGAGGCCCTGAAATCGTGGTAAAAAGTTTCACACCAAACTCGATATACGCTTCCCGTCCCTCTGGAGGAGGCGTAAGTAATAATTCCATGGCTTCTGGCTTAGGCTGCGGTTCCTCGGGGTCGCCTGTTCTGCTATAGATCGAGATAAGGCTCAAAACCCTATTGGGGTAATTGAGCGCGATCGTTTGTGCAATCATTCCTCCCATTGATATGCCACATATATGCGCCTTTGCGATGCCTAAAGCATCCAACAGTCCTACCGTATCTGCTGCCATGTCTTCGATCGTATAAGGAGGATTTATCATCTCGCCTTTCATCATTGCTTCGATGGTCTGCATTATATCTGGCACGCCGGCTTTTTCTATTGTAGACGAAAGCCCGGCATCTCGATTGTCAAATCGAACTACATAGTGGCCATTTTGGGCGAGTTGCCGGCATAATTTTTCATCCCAATCAATTAACTGGCCAGCGAGTCCCATAATCAAAAGCAAAGCTGGCGAATCAGGCTCTCCAAAGGTTTCGTATTCAATCTGAATACCGTTAGCATCAACTTTTGCCATTATTGTTTCCTCCTTTCTTCTTGATTTCCGCTATTATCTTAGCCTCTCAAATACTTTTTTATCACAGATATCCTATCTTTCTGCTGGGGAATTTGCAAGGAGTGTTGCAATGGGGCCTTGAAAAGTGGTTTGGGTTTTACAACGCTGAGCGCTCCCATCAAGCGCTTGACAATCTGACCCCGGATGAGGTTTACTTCAATTTTCCTCATCCGGTTGCCGAGGCTGCCTGAGACCTCGTTTTCAATATGTACAGCTCAGAGTTTAACTCTAGGCTCAGGTTGTCCCTACAGTTGGGCGCACCGCCATATTATTGCAAATAATTACCATACCGAATAATAAATATTAAATTATAACCTAATATGAGCAGGAGAAGATGACAATGGAAGTTAAACAGGTAAAACTCATCTATTTTTCACCCACTGGAACCACTCAAAAAGTATTGGAAAGTATAGCCAAAGGTATCACTGTTGAAGATGTCGAGCATATTAATTTGACACTTCCGGAAGGAGCTCAACAAACAATTCCACCCTTTTCAGATGAATTCGTAATTATCGGTGCACCTGTTTACGGTGGTCGTCTGCCAGTTGATGCAATCAATCGTTTCAAACAGCTAAAAGCAAACAAAACCTTGGCGATTCTAATAGTTGTATATGGGAATCGGGAGTTTGAAGATGCATTGTTAGAATTAAAAAATCTTGCAATTGAGTTGGGCTTTAAACCGGTTGCCGGTGGGGCATTCATTGGGGAGCACTCTTTTGCAACAAAGGATGTCCCCATCGCAAATGGACGTCCGGATAGCCTGGATGTTCAAAAGGCAATGGATTTTGGAGCAAAAATTAAAAATAAAGTCACAGCGTTACAATCACCTGATGCCCAAATGGATTTGGAAATTCCCGGCAGATTTCCATATGAAGGCGGAGCGCGATCTATGACTGTTTCACCCGTGACCAAAGAAGACATATGCACAGTTTGTGGTACGTGTGCCAGTGTATGTCCAACTGCAGCCATTTCAGTAGATGGGAGCGTGGCAACTAAAATCGAGCTATGCATTCGCTGTTGTGCTTGTATTAAAAGCTGTCCCACAGGTGCAAGGGTTTGGGAAGCCAGCCTGATGAAAAATATTGCCCACTGGCTAAATGAAAATTGCGGTTCTCGGAAAGAACCTCAAATTTTTGGGATAGATGTGTAGAGTCCAATTATGTCAAAAATTTACACTCGCAGTGGTGACCAGGGAAAAACAAGCCTTTTTAGGTAAAAAATTTCCCTAGCTAAGTTGAGTTTTCCCGCTTGGTTGAAAAGAAAATAAAACATTTTTACGCGAGACAGATAATCTGTCAATAATGAAGACTTGAACCTTCGCCTTCCGGATTGCCTTGTGGGCCCTCTCCGGGTCGAACTCAAACATTTTATACATTAACTTTATCGCTTGAAAACACACTTTAAATCCTTATTTTGGTCATCTGTGCGGGCGGCCTGGTCTAAAAAACCAGGCCTAAAACGAAATGGTTCTGATGAGCGTTTATTTTAGGGGCTTAGACATCCATGTTAGCTGCGATCATTTTTATTATAACCTATACCGGCGTTGCATTGGGCAGGATACCCGGCCTTGTGATTGACAGGGTCGGCATAGCGTTGCTGGGTGCCATTGGAATGATTGTTTGCGGTGTTATTACCACCGATGCCGCCGTTAAATCCATTGACCTACCGACGATCCTGCTCTTGTACTCACTGATGATTATATCCGCTCAGCTCAGACTCGGCGGATTTTATACATGGGCGGCTTTGAAAATGACATTATTGCTGGGCCGTCCAAAGACGTTCCTTCTGGTAACTATGCTTGCAAGCGCCTTTTTGTCTGCCGTTTTGGCCAACGACATTGTTTGTTTCGCTTTCACTCCGGTCTTGGCGCTGGCCTTGATCCAGGCCGGCATCAACCCGCTGCCATTTCTTATTGGATTGGCCGTCTCAAGCAACATCGGTTCTGCGGCGACCATCATCGGCAATCCTCAGAATATGCTGATCGGCCAGGTCGGCAGGTTGGATTTTGCGGAATTCTTTTTCTGGTGCGGTCCGCCTGCAATGGCTGCGCTGATAGGAAGTTACTTGATTATTTTGTGGATCTATCGAAAAGAGATCGCACGGCACCGGGACTTGCAGGCTGTTGAGGTCAATGAGCATCTGCCGGCATTCAACCGGTGGCAAACCGACAAGGGACTCGTATTTACCTGCGTGCTCATCGCCCTGTTTTTTACGTCGATACCCAGGGAATTTTCGGCCATCGGTGTCGCCGGTCTATTGCTGTGCAGCCGCAGATTGAAAACGAGAGAAATTCTTGGTCTTGTGGACTGGCATCTGATCATGTTGTTTTGCGCGCTTTTTGTCGTTATACAAGGTGTTTCCCAGAACCATTACCCGGATATGGTTGTAAATCAACTCCAGGCATTAGGGGCCAATCTTCACAACCTCTTAACCTTAGCAGGGGTATCCACGGTATTGAGCAACCTGTTCAGCAATGTGCCGGCAACCATGCTTCTGGTTCGATTTCTTGACACGGGTAATCCCGTTGAGTGGTACACCCTGGCTGTCTCAAGCACGTTCGCCGGGAATCTGATCATCATCGGCAGCATTGCCAATCTGATTGTCATAGAACAGGCTTCCATCTACGGCATCAAAATTAGCTTCAAGGAACATGCGGCGGTCGGTATCCCTGTTACTTTATTCTCTTTGGCAGCGCTCCTCATCTGGATAAACGCCTAAAAGCCTTCTAATCGCGAAACGATCTGTGAACGGAAAAAGGGACACGAAAAAGGGGTCAGATCTTTGAATTTGACATTTTATGGATTTGGATCAAAATGCAATCAAATTGTTTTTTCAATCTTCGACTTGAATTTATTTTTGTTTTCAGACGCATTCGATTTTGGCTCACGGTGCTATAATCTACGCCAAAGATGGCTCCGATTTCTTTCTGCTTAAAATTACTGTACCGGTAACTAAGTTCCATGGCCATCTGCCTAAATTCCTTAAATTTCGTTCTTCGGTCCTGCAAAGCTACTCCATGGATAATTTTTTAGATAATTGCGTTTTTTTGCATACTCAGCCTTTTTAAACCGGCTGGTTCGAATTGGATTTAAATGAATATAGCGACTCAGCGGCAAAAGATACTCATCTTCATCGACCAGCAAAGATTTAAACCTTCCCTGAAAAACATGCCCCGGGCGGCCATTGCGGCGATTAAATCTCACCGTGTAGGTGACCAATTTTACTCGTATTTATTCTCAACCGTTCAGCAGTTTTTTAACGCAGGCTTTCAGATCCGTTATTTTTACCGGCTTTGGAAAAAAATCATCCACATGTTTTCGAAATGCTTCGATGGAGGCATCCATACTTGCAAAGGCGGTAATCATTATCACTTTGACTTCCGGCAATTCATTTTTAATGATTCTCAGGACCTCCATGCCGTCAATATCCTTCATTTTCAGATCGGTAATGACGACATTAAACTTTTCTTCCTTTAATCTTGCGAGCGCCGGTTTTGCATCCAGGAAAGTCTCCACGGTATAACCATCCTGCTCAAAAACAGTTTTGATCATCTTGCCGACAATGTTTTCGTCATCTATCACCATGATTCGATATGCGTTCATTTCCATCCTCCCTTCCCCTATGAATAGGTAATTCTATAACAAAAGTTGTTCCGGCTCCCACTTTGCTCCTCACATCCATTTTTCCGTTATGTCTTCTTACAATACCATAACTGATAGACAGACCCAATCCCGTTCCCTCCGCACCCTTGGTGCTGAAAAAAGGGTCAAAGATATAAGAAATAAGTTCCTGGGAAATTCCGTTGCCGGTATCTGTGACTTCTATAATGATATTATCCTGATTTTCTGCAAGCCTAGTAACAATAAAAACAGATCCGCCTGAAGGCATGGCATGAACCGCGTTACCCAGTAAATTAACCAGAACTTCCCGGATTCTGTCCTCATCGATCAAAACGGCGGGAAGGTCTTCTTTAAGGTCCAGGCGACTGTTGATTCCTGAAATATCAAGCGTATTCTGGACCAGTTTAAGTGAGTTTTTTATGACGCTATTGATATCGGCAACTTTGAAATCGGCTTTCTTCGGTCTTGAAAAATCCAGAAGGTCCTGAACAATCTTTTTGATTCTTTCGCTTTCCTCCAGGACCGTATTCATATACTCTATTTTGTCTTTGTTGCAGATGCGATCGAAGAGCTCTAAATAAGTCTGAGCCACCATGGATATGTTATTGAGCGGGTTGCCGAGCTCGTGGGCCACGCCCGAGGTGAGAATGCCTAAAGATTCCAGTTTTTTGGATTGGATAAGTTGCTCATGGCGGGTTTCAAGTTCTTCACACATAGTGTTGATGGCCTTCATGACGGAACCCAGTTCATTGTCGGGTATTTTCCCTTCCATTTTCATGAAGTTTCCCGCCGATATTGCGTTGGCCGTTTTTTCTATGCGGTTAAGATTTTTGAAAATTTTTGAAAAAAATAGATAGGAACTCGTTATGGCGGTAAAAATGATGAAGCAGAAGAAAGCCAGCAGCGTCTTTTTTGAAGCCAGCAAAATTTCATTAATCGTTTTTGTTTCAAGGCTGATCATATTCTCAGAAAAGAGCCTCAATTTTCGTCCGGATTCCCGGACGTTTAATTGTATATCCGGCGCCGTTTGATTATGCTCCCCTAACTCATCAATTTCCTGCTCATATTTGTTGAGATATAATTTAAGGTTCTGCCAGTTTTGTTCGCCGATGGCCTTGATTATATCCGGGCTCAGGCTTTCAACCGTCAGATGGCTTTCCTTCAGCTCATTTTTTATCGATGAAAGTTCTGAGGGATCTTTATAGAGAAAATAATTCTTTTCTGAAAGCCTCATACTTAGAAATGAGGCGTTAAGGCTGTCGGCAATTTCAACAAAGCGCAACTTGGCAAGGACAAGATCGAATTCATGGTAGTAAAAAGCGGATATCAGGATGATAGAGATAATGCCAAGGACATTGCCTAGTGTGATTTTATGCACCAGCTTCATAATTATCTCGCTAATATACGGGGATTATATTCACCCGGACCTCTTCTACTCCCGGCATTTCCTGCAGGATTGCGCGGATATCTTCCGTCAGGGCTTCCTCCTGAGCCAGACTGCGTTTCAGGTGGACCACAATCGTATGGTTTTCGACCGAGACCTCAACATCGGAGTAAAAGTTCATTAAATCCGACTTTACCCTGGCAGCCAGGCTTTCGTTCGCAAGAATTCTGCGAGACTCGGCAGTCGTTTGAAAAGAGGGCGAACTCGCCGAGGCGAGAATTTTCTCAACGGCATCATCGATGGACAGTCTCCCAATGACCAGGCCAAGATCATACAAGCTCAGCTCCCAGGGGTCCCTGTCATGGAAATACATGGCCCACTTTCTGCGCTCCTTATCAAACTTTCTTATGGTTTTGAGCGCCTCTGCCTTCGAGACATTTTCTCTTTGCATGATGACCTTCACGCGCTCCTCGGCAGTGGCGGAAATCAGGACCTTGAGGATATTTGGAATGCCTTCAAGCAGAAATTGGCCCACAAGGCCATGATACACCACGTTATCTTTGGCGGCATATTCCAACAGAGCGGCACGGATATAAGCGACGTATTTCTTTTTCCCATAGCTGAAGCGGTCACGCAGAGTAGGGGTGTTCTCAACAGCTTTCTTCAGCCAATTTTCAGGAATATCGAATTCCTGGGAGGCCAGACTGATAATTTCCTGAGAAATACAATCATAATTCAGCTCGCGCGCCACCCTTTCCGCGATTTTCTTGCCATGGCTGTAAGAAGCTCTGGCGATAGCTATGATAGACATATCGACCTCCATTTGCCAAATTATCGCAGAAGTGCCACGCTCCAGGCAGCCCTGCAATTCACCAAGCCCTGAGGGCTATCCGATGCTATGGGACCTAACCTACGGAAATCAACCCCAACACTCCGATCATCACAATCACGCCGGCAACACACGCCAACGAGCCGTATATCCAGTCGCGCTCCTTGAAAAGCACCGCTGAGGATAGAAAAAGGGCCGGCACCACTGAAAAAACGGCCAGAGCAATCCCCAGGGCAGTCAGACCATCGCCGGTTGTCAGATGAGAAAGGTACCAGTGCCCCATGGGCAGTGAACCCGTGGCGCCTTGCCAAATTTGAGAGACAGACTGGCCCTGCCATACCGTGGACAACCAATAAGAGGCCGGCACAAAGTTATCTTCCAAAAAGGCCAACACCGATCCGATAATTACAATGAGAGAACCCACTAGCACCCCCCAGTAAACGATTCCGCCGTATATCACCCCGGCAAGCGGCGGCTTCGCTTGGTCCTTTTCCATAACATGCTCCTATAAAAAGGGTATATGTATTCCGAAAGCCCCTTCCAGTCCTCGCGCGATCAGCTTAGCCGATGAAACCAGGAGGATAAGAATCAGAACTTTGCGCACAAAACCGGCTCTGATCCGGATTAATAGGTGCGCTCCCAGGATTCCGCCGACGACGTGTCCCAGCATCCATGGAGCGGCAAGAATGGAAATGAGGGCGCCATATGTTAAGTAGGTCCAGATAGCAGTCGCGTCGCTGATAGCCAGCAAGACGCCGCTGGATGCCGCTGCAACCTTGACCGGCGCCAACATGACAAGGTTCAGCGTCCCGGTGAGAAATGCGCCGCCCCCCATACCGAAGAAGCCGCCGATAAAGCCAAGAAAGATAAAAAGAATTCCTCCCAGCAGGGCCCTTACCATATGGTACTCGACCACCTGCCCCAGTGATTCTTCCCAATAGGAACCGCTTATTCCCAGCTTGAGGGAAAATCGATCGATGAACTTAGGTTCAGGATACTCGGTTTTGCCGCCACCGGTGAATAAAAAATAGGCGATAACAAGCATGAGAATCCCGAGCGAAAGGCGAACCGCGCCGTCACCCTTGGCTCCCAAAGCGTCGTGTAAGTAGATGGCGCTGACACTGCCGGTGAGAGCTCCGATAGTGATGGGAACCGCACAAAAATAGGTAACTCTTAAGTTGGCCAGTTTCGTCTTCATAAAGGGTCCGGATGAAATCAAGCCGCCGAACATGGCCACTACCAGGCCGGTAGCCCTCACTACCAGGCTGTCGATCGAGGTAAAGCCCAACATGATAGGCGTAAACATCACGCCGCCGCCGATGCCGGCGATGACCGCGATAATGGCGATGACCGTGCTGATAAGGAAAGAGCCGATGATGATTAGCCACATGGATAACGGTGAGAGGACCTGCGTGGCGTGTACCTTTGAAAATACCGCCATCACAATATAACCGCAGATAATTAGAATGATAAGTACGCTCAGCTCCGGAACCCGAAGGACGAGGGCCCAAAGTATCCCCCTCCTTTTGGCCCTCTTTCTTTGCACCCCGCCGAATTCATGTCTCTGTGCAACATCAGGTTGCGGTTGTCTATGTTCCATACTCAGTTGACTCCCCGGTTCAGAATGCTCCCAAACAAAAAGAATGTGAAAAAACGGCGTTATCCAAAAAATACTTGGGCAGTTGAGCCTGGGGATCAGCAGGTGTTAGCGACGCCAGCAAATGCAACAAAGCCCGTCAATCCGTTCGGCTTTCATCATTTGTGAGCCCGTTTATCTTCTAACCCGTATAAGTCATTAATCCAGAGGGTTTTTAGGCTTTGCGCCCACCGAGACTTGCTTTACGCCCTCGATAGATCCAGCGATAACTTCAATGTCCTTAAGGACGTTCCTCTCGCGGGTCAACAGTGCGGCTGTATGGACCTGGACGTTTCCTTTAGAGGCGATAACATCGACGTCGGGCTCAAGATCCACAAGGGCGGCTCTTACCTCGGCTGCAAGGGCCAGATCTTCAACGTGCTGCTGTGATTCAGGGCTGGTTTTGAAACGATCCAGCGCCAGCGTCTCGCAGATAATGTGGACGGCATCATCGGTGGTGATATTTTTGATGTGGATAAATAGATCGTAGAGCTCGGGTTTATGGGTGTCTATTCCATAGAGGTGGGTACTCCATTTCCGGCGCTCTTCATCATCACTTTGCAAAATACGAAGTGCTTCCTTCCTGGCAATTCCCTCCCGTTGCGCTTCAATTTTAACCCGCTCATCAAGATCGGCAATTATCCGTACCTTTAGCACGTGAGCGACATCCTTCACAAAAAAGTGCCCCGCTAGACCGCAATAGACTACATTATCTTTGCGAAAATGCTTGAGGATTTCAGCCTGAATGGAGGCAATATATTTCTCTTTCCTATAGCCGATTCGATCCAGAATAGAGGGTGCATCATGGATCGCACGGACAAGTTTTATCTCCGCAATATTGAATTCGTTGGAAGCCTCCAGAATTACCTCCCGCGAGATGCACTCGTATCCGAGCGTCTCAGCCAGCTTTTCGGCCACCTCTTTGCCTTTGCTGTAAGATCCCTGGGATATAGTTATAATTGCCATATTTAGAGTCACTCCTGTATATCACTGCAATATAATCCTCTTGGATGCAATTTTATGATTCTCCTAAAATGGGAATGAGATATGATTTAAATTATTCATTTTTGCCTCCTTGTCATAAACACTGAGAACCCAGGAAGGTTATTCTCTTCCGATTGACAAATTATAGGGCTGCCACTCTTATCCCAGTATAGGCGCCTTGCTGATTTTTGTGTAAGACTGGGAAGCTTTATTATGTCCGCTTTTGTCCTACATTAGAAACCGACCGTCCCCGGCGCAGCGCGGCACGCAGGATCCCCCAAACCAGCTCGTCAAAATTGAATTAGACTTCTTGATCAAGGATTGGACTTAAAATTAGACCCTGTTCTCTTGACTAATATCGGTTCGACACTAGTCTTTTTATACTGAATGGGCTGAGCGATAACTTGAGACGGCATTCGCAAATGTTACCCAATCTATTACCCGAAGCCAATCTTAACTAAAATGGACTAGTTAATGCGTATTTTAGGTCTAAGATGCCATTTCTTCAGGCTGAAAATGAGATGCCCCAGACGACTTATTTGACAGTTCATACGGTTTTTTCAAACTATTCACTCAAAACATAGAAAGCTCCAGAGAATTACCCCTGGAGCTTTTTATTATGGTGCCGAGGGACAGAATTTTAATCGCCTTGCGCGATCGAATGCGCCTGAGGCGCAACATGGGGATTTTCAGACCAGATTTTTGAAAATTCGAAAATTTTGTAATTACAAGCAGTTGATTCTATTCTATTTTTTGAATCAACTTTTGGTTTCGTTTGGAACTTTTTGGAGATATTTGACCTTGACGGGCACAATTTGGGCACAATTCAATCGAATATTACCCCCTACCCTACTCTTCACTTCAACAAAATCTGATCAAACATAGCCTTCTGATCGACAATTTGGACGATGAGGACGATGTTTACGGATAAATTCTAAAAGACAATTTAATATTTCACTCAGAAAGCAACATTGTAGCAGCCTATCAAATTTTCGGATTTGATTAGCCTATCTCCAAATATTCCATATGTTTGATGCAGCACGCAATCTCCACCTTTAGGCAAGCCAAAATTGATTACCTTAGCTGATGCATTATACCATATTGCGCGGACGCTGAAGAAAGGCTGTAGTAAGTAACCCTCTGGCTGATTGAGAAGGGTATGAAAAGTCTGTAAGAGGATTTTGAGGACTGCCATGAGGGACTGTTTTCCCATACCGCGATATGTGCGGTCTCGTGGTCGAAATGCACGAAAATCAATCTGCCTAATTCTGCGCTCGCTCCATTACAAGCGGATCAGGTCGATTTGCATCCCCTGATCCTTCCTCCGACATTTTCCGGGGTGCACGAATTTTCGAATTGCTTTTCGTATTCGTCATTCCTTGACAGGCAGCACGTGGATGGCCTTGATGATCAGTTCGATTTCATCGCCTTGTTTGATATTCAGATGATCGACCGATTCGGTGGTCAGGACTGAGGACATCTCGTGTGGATCGGTGACAGTAAATTTTACCAGCGACATGACGTCCCCTTTTTTGATACTACTGACCTTCGCTCGAATTTTGTTTCGGGCGCCATATTTCATGGTTGCCTCCTTTGCGAAATCCTTTTGTGGGTTTAGTACGAGCAGATCAATAGAGCATTTTTCTTACTAGCAAACGCAGACTGAGCAATCAAGCTCTATTGATTGCCTTTAAATGTTGATAACTTTGTCGGCCAGCTGCATGGCAGTGACAATATCCAGCATATTGGTTGTCTCACCGACCTGCTTTCTATCCAGAAGATTGAAATGGTTCAGGCAGGTACCGCAGACGAGGATTTTGAGCCCTTCTTTTTCATACCCTTTGAGATCATCGAGCACCTCCGAGCCTTCGATGGTCAGTTTGACACCATTGTTAACGAATACCAGTTGCCACAGCTCTTCGCCCATCTCCTTCAGCGTGCGCAGGAAATTAACCATCAGCTTCAAGCCCAGTGTGTCATCGCCAAAACCCATGCGGTCGGTGGCGCACATCACCATGATTTTCTTCGCATCGCTGGAAGGCTTCAGGGTAGGTTGGGGCTGCGCTGAAGGCACCGAGTCACAACTGCCGCTGACAACGTAATCGGCCCCGTCTTGGTCCAGCACCGTTTGAAAACCTTTGGATTCCAGGAACCGCTGAACATTCTGCTGGGAAGCCGCATTGTCGACTACCACCCTTACACTGTTGGGGCTGTCTTCCTGTAAGGCGGCCTTTGTTTGAAGCACAGGTGCCGGGCATGCCAGGCCGCGGGCATCGATTTCTTTCATTGGAAAACCTCCTTGTAGAATACATTACATTTTCACGCTTGCCTTGTGTCAGGCAACCCATATTTTCTCTTCCGGGCCGCTAAAAATATCTCCGATTTGGGCGGCATCGTCGATACCCCCGTCTTTCAATGCTGAGACCAGGGCAGCGGAATGAACTTCACTGACGCTGATCAGGAGGCCACCTGATGTCTGGGGATCATACAGAAGATCCTGGAGCGTGCGCGGAACCAGTTCGGCAAAGATAATCATTTGCTCACGAAATTCCCTGTTTTTGTATGCACCGGCAGGGATAAGACCCATGGCAGCAAATTCCAGGGCTTCGGAAATGACCGGCATCTTACCGGAATCAATCCTGGCGCTGCAGCCCGATCCGTTCACCATTTCTGCAAGATGACCCAAAAGCCCGAAGCCGGTCACGTCGGTGCAGGCACTGATATCAAAATCCGCCATGATCCGGGCAGCGTCACGATTAAGCTCAGCCATCAAGCTGGTCACTTTTTCTAATAAATGCTCAGAAACCATATCAGCCTTGATCGCTGTGTTGACAATGCCGGTGCCGAGCGGTTTGGTCAAAACCAGGCAGTCTCCCCGCCTCAGATTCTTTTTGGCCAGCACTCGCTCCGGGTGAACCAAACCGGTAACAGACAGTCCGTATTTGATCTCCTTGTCCTCAATGCTGTGCCCGCCAATAAGAACCACTCCGGCCTCCTTGAGCTTGTCGACACCACCCTGGATAATTTGCCGCAGGATGCTCAAATCCATTGTCTTGGCCGGAAAAGCGACCAGGTTCATTGCGGTTTTCGGTGTCCCGCCCATGGCGTAAACATCGCTTAGGGCGTTGGCGGCTGCAATCTGTCCAAACCAGTAAGGATCGTCTACAATCGGCGTGAAAAAATCCACCGTTTGAATCAGTGCCAGGTCATTCGATATTCGATACACACCGGCGTCGTCGGCCCGGTCCAAGCCGATGATGACATTTTCATCGGATGGAAAGGTCATGCCGCACAGTGCCTTGTCCAGGTCCCCCGGAGGCAGCTTGGAGGCTCAGCCGGAGCCGGTCACCGATTTTGTCAGGCGTATTTTATCAGTCTCCGCCATGGGTGTTCTCCTTTATTGGATTTCTTTGGTTTTCGGAAGCTTCAAACGGGCAGGATAGTTCACCGGCCTGGTAAACATGCTTTTGGCCGCAAAACGGACAGAGTTCGTTGATTGCCACTTTTGCATTCAGGGTTTTGTTTCCAGCCTCGTCGGTGAAGACGCCCCTGTTTTCCAGAATGCAGAAATTCGCACTTTTAAAAACCTTGTTTTGCGTCGGGCAGACAAATATAAATTTCATCACCGTTCACTCAATTGGCAGGCAGCCAAGGCGCGACCAGTCAGCGCCCGTCTGAAGCCAGCAGTGCTGCGCCCAGAGCGCCAATCATTTGCGGATCAGCGGGCACAAGGATTGCACGATCTAATTTTTCGGCAAGCAGCTCGCACATGCAGGGATTTTTAGCCACGCCGCCGGTAAAAACAATATTTCCTTCCGAAGACACGCGATTGATCATGCCGGCGGCCCGGCGAATAACGCTGGTATGCAGGCCCCTGGCAATTTTTCGGCGGTTTTTTCCTCTGGCAATCAGGGAAGTGACTTCCGATTCGGCAAATACTGTGCACATGCTGGAAATATTGAGATCATTTTCGGCAAGCAGCGCTTCCCGACCAAATTCTTCGATGTTATATCCCAGGGTTTTTGCCATAATCTCCAGGAATTTACCGGTGCCGGCAGCGCAGCGGTCGTTCATTTCGAACTTTTTTACTTTTCCGTTTTCTAATAGGGAGATAGCCTTGCTGTCCTGCCCACCGATATCCAGAACCGTTCGGGTGTCGGGAAAAAATGTTCGAGCTCCCCTGGCATGGGCTTTGATTTCTGTGACCGTTGGAGCCTCAAAAGCGATCTCGAACAGGTTGCGACCGTAACCGGTGGCCATAACTCGGTCGAAGCTGACCCCATCCACCAACTTTTTGGCTTCGGCAATTGGATCAAAGCCGGTGTCCGCCTGAAGATTGGCTTTTATTTCACCTGCTTCATCCACCACCACCAGTTCAATGGTGCGGGAGCCGATGTCTATTCCGGCAAAACGCATCTTCATCTGTGCTTTCCTTTGCTTTAGCGAAGCTGCTCGACAAACGCTTCGACGCGTGTCTTCAGCTGGCCGACATCCTCCATGCTATAATCGGTTTCGATGCGCAGGCAGGGGATGTTCTTTTCCTCCAACGCTTTTTCCACCGGTATGGCCTCCATCAGATACGGCTGGCAAAACTGCAGCCCGTAATGGATGACGCCGTCGGCCTTGTATGCGGCAACCATTTCCTGGATATGGTTCAGACGGTCGGGATTGGGTGTAAAAATGGCGCAGTCCACCTGGAAATAGCGGTCGACGATGGCGTCCAACATCTCATCCACTGTTTCACCCGCTTCATCGGTCAGGTTGCGTGTGCCGCGTTCGCCCACGCATGATTCCTCGCCTACAATAACCGCACCAGCGGTTTCCACAATCATCGGCAGTTTCCAATTGGGCACCGCCTGGGGGCATCCGGATACGAGAATGCGGGGCGTCTTTTCCGGGAAAACGCCTTGTCTCTCCTGGATGCGTTTCTCCAGTTCATCACAGATTTTATTCACAGATTCTGTAAACCGGGCCGGGTTGTCGTAGAAGAAAACCTGGTTGGCCAGTAGGGCATCCAAACCAGAGATCGGAGACGGATCTGCTTTTCGCAGGGATGAGAGTCGATGAATGGCTGCACGCTTGGCATTGACAGTGCGAATGGCCTCTTTCAGCGATTCTGCCGTAATCGGAACACCGGTGAGATTCTCTACCGCCGCCTTAAAACGGCTGTATTCCGACCTGAGAAGTGCTTTGCCGTTTTCGGACTTGACCTGGGGCAAATCCATGACATAAAGATTTTCAACCAGGTCCTTTAGGGATTCATAAGCCTTCTTCTTTCCGTCACAGGTGTTTTCGCCCACAATCATGTCAGCGCTTTCCAGGTAAGGACACACTTTGCCGATCTTAAATCCGAATGACGACTTTATTAGGGCGCAGGTATTGCGCGGCAGCAGTTTTTCCACATCCTCAGTGACAAAATCGGCGCCTGAACAAAGGCCGACTAGAGTGGCATTGGCTGATAGAACGATCTCTTCGGGTACGAATACACAGTAGGACCCGATGATTTTGCGACCGGCTGCTTTTTCATCCAGCAATTCCTTGATCCTCAGTCCATGGACCTCACTCATGACGAAATCGAAATAACCCATACCTTCTGGCCGGTTTTTCTGTGACAAATAGATGTCCTGATAAGCTTTTCCTAAAACACTCAAAAGTGCGTCGTGGGCTTCGAGGTCTAGCCCCAAATTTGCCCACATGGATCTGTAATCTTCGCTCATTGTCTGCTCCTTTCAAATAAAATTGCATATTCCATTTCGCTTCGCTCACTAAAATGATGGTTTTTCTGCATACTTTTATGTCCGGGAGTGTTCAGCAGGGCTATCGCAGATGCACAGACACTGAAAGGCCCAGTGACGATTAGGTGATGTCAGGTTGGATATGATTTTGGCATACGGCTTCGTCTAACAAACCCGGTTAGCTGAATAAATGTCCTCAGGTAAAGCCAAAATCGTCACTCATGGAAGGCCTCGCGGAAGAATATATCGAAATTTATTTATCTCATAATAAACTTTGATATGTCAAACAGGAAATTCCGATAGCTTCATCGTCATTTATCGGAGATGCCAATGAATATGGAATTGCGGCTATACCTCCATAATCTGAGAATACAAATTTTTGGTTACCTTTTCATATGTAAGCCATCATTTTCCATAATGGATATGTGTTTTGATAGTCTTAAATCCTCCCAAAAGAGCGCCTATTCAACTGTTCTTCTTAGTTCTTTTCACCTTTCATCATAATCATAAATTTGTGTTGAAATGATCGAGGCTCCGCAAGAGTCAATAGACAAGTTCAAACGCTGCCTTATTCATAGGCACAGGGAGTAAAAGGCCCCCTGTCTTCAACAAATTTCAAAACAATTACAGACAGTTAAAATAGTGATGGTTCTGGATTGTGCCCCTTTTTGTGCCCATTCAAACAAAAAAAGCACCTACGATAAATTTCGTAAGTGCTTGAATTTATGGTGCCGAGGGACAGAATTGAATGCGCCTGAGGCGCAACACGGGGATTTTCAGACCAGATTTTTGAAAATTCGAAAATTTTTTAATTACAAGCAGTTGATTCTATAGTAGTTTTTGAATCAACTTTTGGTTTCGGTTGGAACTGTTTGGAGATATTTGACCTTGACGGGCACAATTTGGGCACAGTCGGTCGCAATTATGGATTTGATTCTTTCTTGATGATTCTATAGGTTTCTTCGTAGATGGCTTTGCGTGGTCCGATGGCGATGATATCGATGGCTTGTTTCGAGGACATGCGATAAACTATCCTGAATCTTCTTATTCGATAACTCTTTAATCCCTCCAAATCATCTTTGAGAGACTTGCCAGACTCAGGTTCAGTCACGATGTGCCGCAACCCGGCCCTGATTTTCCTTTTTAGTTGCGGGTGACAGCCTCTGATTAAAGCGACAACCTCATCCGGCACCCTGAGCTTTCTTCGAATAGTGTCTTTCGATGCCATGATTTATTCGAAGAGCTCCTCTAATGTATATACTTTAGGTTTTTTCTTTAGAGCTGAAATGCCTTTTTTTATCTCGCTCATCAAGTCTCCATCGGATTTTATCGTAATTGTTTCCCGCCAGCCTTCAAATTCATCAGGGCTCACTAAAACCGCCGCCGGTCTACCATTTTTAGTGATGACGACCTCTGCGTCAGTTGATTGAACTTTCTCTATAAGTTCGCTTAGTTTCATTTTTGCTTCGGACAAAGATAGAGTTTCCATATTATGACCTCAATTATAGTCAACTTAAATTATGGTCATAATTTAATATAATATTTTGTCCATGTCAAGCAAATAAGAAAAGCCCTGGTGATTTAAATGCGCAATGGGGTCGGACCAAGCTAAGTTATTAAAAATAATGGTCGCAATGGGGTCGGACCAAGCTAAGTTATTAAAAATAATTTAAAAATCTAAAATTTTACGTGCTATATTGAGCTTAAACAGCCTATTTTGACATGGAAATGAGCCGTTTAAGAAACATTCCTCCAGACAATAGTATTGGTGGCCCCAGCATCTGGCCTATTAATAGGCTCAGACCCATGCAATGAAGTGTTGCCGAATTTGGCGATATCCTCCCTTAGCTGATATAGATCCTTGGTGCCTCTGATGTTCTTGCCTTTCGCTTTGAAGCCAAGGCGCTGTTTTACTTCTTCAACAAATGACTTGCTGCCCGAAGCAATACTTTCCGTCCAATGACCTTCTCTTCCAGGTTCATCTATCTGCAAAGACGCTTCTATCCATCTTTTGTGAGCTGACTGCAATTTTTGCAAGTCGCTGAATCCCAGTAACCTTATCAAACTATCGAAATCTATAATGCGGTAACGGCGAGGCGGTTCTTATATCTCGTTATATCCGCAAAATGGCCACAGTTTCGGATGATTCACCACTCCGGCTCTGACCATATTTAAATCGATGTAAACCAGACAGCGATTTAGATGGTCATTTTGTTCGATCGCTGTCGCATGATAGCGATCTTCCCAGAAGGCCCCTTTTCTTTGCTTTCTAATATTATATTCCTGCCCGGTCCTGGCTGCTATCAGTTGCATCGATTTCGGAATCACATCTGGCCCATTTTTGTCATGAACCATATTCAAACAAAATCCTTACCTAACCAATTCATGTTGGACAAACAAACGAAATTCACACTCAAAAATTCGCCAAAAAAGTCCACGGTTTTGACTTAAGTCAAGGCCTTTCTCTTTTTAGGCAATTATTCTTAAAAAAATTTAGGTGATCCAAAAACCCAAGGAGGCTTAGATTTAGTTAGCCAAATCCTTACAATAGTAAACGGAACCCTGAGGCGGCGGTTTCCCTTTGAAATTCTATTGACAACTCTTCAGTTTGTGAACCACTCATTTCTTGCGGGTCTCATCCTCTGATCGCCACGTGCAATTTATTTAAAAATTCAGTTTTCATTTCATATAACAGCCAAACTAATAATTTTAGTTCAAAAATCTCAAATCTTACAAACTTAGCTTACAAAAGCAGGGCTTGTCGCTGGTATTTGATCGCCAAATTATCTTCAAAAAAGACTGGGGTCTTTAATTGAATAACATTGCCAGCTTATTAGGTGCTAACAGCTTTATCAGAACGCTCGTGGATTCGCTTCCCTGCGGCTTACTTGTTGTTGATAGCCAAGGTCGCGTTCAGATTGTAAACAACATCCTTGAAAATGTTTTAAAGGTAAACAAAAAAGCCGCTGTGGGAAAGGGAACCGGAAATGTGCTGGGTTGCATCTGTGCAAATGAGCATCCCAAGGGCTGTGGCTTTGGAGAGTGCTGCAAGGGTTGTGAAGTCAGAAAGCTAACGTTTAACTCACTTTCGACCAAACAGAAACAGCGAACAAGAGCACATTTACAATTAATCAGCGACAGCCTTGTGAGGGATTTGGATATATTGATAAGTTCATTCCCTTTCATCCTGAATAACGAATTATTCAGCATTCTAATCATCGAAAATCTTAGCACGTTGAGGGCATTTGTTCCTGATGACACCCCAGGAGGCTTCAGAGGCATCGTCGGCCGCAGTGGTAGCATGCTGGAACTTTTTAATACGATCCGGCAGATCGCACGAACGGCAGCAGCCGTATTGATTCAGGGCGAAAGCGGAACCGGAAAGGAGTTGGTGGCCCTGGCGGTTCACAAGGAGAGTTCCCGTGCGCACAAGAACTTTGTACCCGTAAATTGCGGTGCCTTGCCTGAAGGTTTGCTCGAATCGGAGCTCTTTGGTCATGTCAAAGGTGCTTTCACTGGCGCGCACCGTGACCGGAAGGGTCGTTTCGAACTGGCCGATGGGGGGACTATTTTTCTCGACGAAGTGGGTGAGTTAAGCCCTACCACCCAGGTGAAGCTCTTACGGGTCCTTCAGGACGGTAGCTTTGAGTCGGTAGGAAGCGAACACACGGTGCGGGTGAATGTGCGGGTTATTAGTGCCACCAACAAGAAACTGGCCAAAGAGACTGTCGCAGGGCGCTTTCGCGAGGATTTATATTACCGGCTTTGTGCGATGCCTATTCTCATTCTTCCCCTGCGGGATCGGAAAGAGGATATTCCTCTTCTGGTCGAGCATTTCATGGCGCAATTCTCTGAGAACGCCTGGGGGAAAAAAATCGCCTTTTCAGATGCTGCTCTTTCGATATTGATCTCTCATAGCTGGCCTGGAAATGTTCGTGAACTGATAAATACGATGAAGTTCGCTTTAGCAAAATGCAACGGGCAAAAAATCAATCCCGAACACCTTCCTCCGACGCTTCGGATTAATATGTCCATGCTTTACAGCTCACCGCATCGCGAGCCAAAACTCCACAGTATTGATGTTGTCAAAGCCCTGAAAAAAGCGGGTGGCAACAAGTGCCGGGCTGCCAAGATCCTCGGTGTCTCCAGATCTACATTGTATCGATTTTTCACCAAACAAAAGGGAAGCTCGACGGACTTATGATAAATTTCCTTTCGCACATGATTGATCTTCAAACCCAGCCCGTTTATGACCTAAACTCGTTTAGATAACCTGGTCGTGTCGATTAATTTTGGCCTCCATTGTCCCTTTAACTGTTTCATCTTGTCCCATCCCCGCCATTTGAAATAAAAAAGAAACTCTAAATCACATCCCCGAAGAAAAATAACTGAAATTACACCGCAATTTGTTTTTTCTGGGCATATTTTTGACTCAAGCTTTGTCCCATTTAAATCATTTTATCTAAGAGGCTTTGAAAATTTTTTAAGTATCTCCCATAAACAAAAATATAAATGATTGCAGCATATTACCTTCTTCATCAATCCTAATTCATCTTTTTGGCACTCATCATGCAGTCAGGACATGTAAACTCTAACTGAAAAGAAAATAGGAGGTTAAAATGACTGGAATTGCTCCAATTATAGGTTTTGTCGCTTTTTTGTCTCTCATCGGTTGGATGGCACTCCGTTTTGCGCAAAAACTCATCAAATAAGGAAGATTTTATAAAATTTCCAGGGATGATTAAAAAATTGAGTTGTTAGTGCTTAGACTGATCGCCAAGAGGGAGCTTTTATTCAATAGGAAAGGAGGGGAAGCCAGGGGAAAAACTCATACGACTTTGTTCTTTTAATAGTTAACAACCAAAGGAGATGAAAAAATGAAAAAGTTAAGCGTAGTTTTGACAACTCCGGTGATACTGGCTTTAACAATAGTATGCATCATTAGCACCCCGGCACAGGATACAAACGCCAAAATATTTATGGACAACACCGATCAAAGTTGGCCATCGACATCGGGACCAATAATTGCCTCCCACGACTTACCAAAGGCGCTTGACCGCTGGGAGAATTTAGAAATGTATAAAATTTTAGACTTCGTTGCCAAATCTATCAAGGAAAAAACTTTATTGGGGTATGAATCTGATCCCATATTTGGCGCAGATCCCTATCGTGGCGAACGATTGAATATTATGAAAGACAAAATTAGCACAGCAGCATATCTCCTCGAGAATGGTAACTTCGCGGAGGCTTGCCAGGATTTATTGGACGCTTATTCGGGTACTGATGGCTTGAGTCAAACTCCTGATCTTGTATATGGACAGGCCGCACCTGAACTCGCAAAGATGATCGAATATATGAGAATAGAATTTATCGGGTGTAAATGAGACGGCGATAGATTATATAAACCTTTATATCAAAAGCGTCCAATTCACTCTGAAGGGCCAACCAATAAACCTGCTGATCCTCTAATCCAACATTTGATATAAAATCTCTCTAAGCTTTAAGCCACTATTGCATAATATGTATACGC
>Ga0210060_1000139_pt1 | contig 41369 bp, 33 predicted proteins | sample Joice_CattailNLB_FD_184871 | JGI IMG/M metagenome (GOLD analysis project Ga0210060, IMG submission 184871) | Wetland microbial communities from San Francisco Bay, California, USA, that impact long-term carbon sequestration - Joice_CattailNLB_D2... | ecosystem: Environmental > Aquatic > Marine >...
CTTGTCGCGAACCCCGGAATGGGCGGAGGGTGTTTTCGGCACCCCCGGAAAAGCGGAGGGATGAGATAAACCATGAGCACACTGTCGTACGTGAAAAACTTCATGTCGGACAAGTACATCGCCTCCATCACCCCCACATCGGACTTCGGCGTCAGAAAAGTGTGCAGCAAGATCGACTTCAGTCAATGCGGGCTGATCGTGGAATATGGCCCGGGGACCGGCGTGTTCACAAAATACCTGCTGGAAAAGATGAAACCCGAATCCCTGCTGCTCATGATCGAACGAAACACCAACTTCGCGGACCTTCTGCGGAAAAAGATCCGGGACCCGAGGGCGGTAGTGGTGAACGGCTGCGCCTCGAACATACTCGACACTCTGGCGGAATTCGGGAAACCCTTCGCCGACTACGTGATTTCGGGCATCCCGTTTTCCTTCCTCACGGATGCCATGAAGAACCGGATTCTGCGAAACTCTTTCTCCGCTTTGCGCCCGGGGGGGAAATTTTTGGCCTACCAGACATTCTACCAGTCCAACAACCACCTGAAATCCCACCTGGACCGGATATTTCCTTTCGTGCGGGTCGAGTACGAGATGCTCAACCTGCCTCCCCTTCGGGTCTACGAGGCACGGAAATAACGGGAGTCGCCCACTCCCGGGTCATACCTCCAGTATCCTTGCGGTCACATCTCCGCGAAGGGCGAGGATCAGGGTAAGGTACTCCCGCAGATGCCGGGTCAGCAGGAAGTTTTCCCGGACGAACTCGCGCGCATCTTTCCCCATTTCGCCAATGCGCTCCCGGTGATGGAGGAGATAGCGGATCCGGTGCGCGGCACCTTCGGGAGTATTCACGAGGAACCCGGTGTAATGGTTCACCACCTGGAGGCGGATCCCCCCCGTGTCTCCCCCGATCACCGGCTTTCCTTTCCACATACCCTCCGTGACCGTCAGTCCGAACCCTTCCCTCGTCGATTTCTGGAGAATGATGTCCGCAAGCCGCTGAAGGGCATTGATCGTTTCGTGCGCGGTCGGAGGAAGGTCGAGCACGTGAACGTCGGGATCGTCTCCTGCCGCCTCCAGGACATCCTCCAGCACCGCTTTTCCCTCCGGGTCGTCCGTGGCGCTCCCTCCCGCCAGCACAAGCTGTATCGGGAGTACCTTCCGGACCAGTCGATACGCCTGGATCACCCCCACGGGGTCCTTGAACCGGTCGAACCGGGAGATCTGCACGAGCAGGGGACGATCGGGGTCGAGTCCGAACCGGGATCTCACGGTTTCGCATTCGGCAGGCTCGAGGTCCCGGTTCTTCGGGCTCAGCGGATCGATGCTCGGCGTGACGATGAACTGGGTGTGGGGAAGCGACTGTGCGAACTCGCACATGGAGAATATGCTGCCGTCGTACTTTTCCAGCATCGTTCGCAACACCTTCCACACCGGCCGGAACGGGCGACTGATGTCGATATGCCCCCGCCAGATCCATTTCCCTTTTCTCCCCTCGCATAGCGGCAGGAGGAACGCAGGTTGGGGGTCGTGCACGACGACGATGTCCGCGCTCTTCAGGATCGGGCGCAGCCTGTCCATGTTGGCCTCGTTCACGTCCTGGAAGATCTTCCAGTCCCTGTGGGATATGTCCACGGGCCTTCCCTGCAGTCCGTTGTGAATGTTCTTGGTGACCTCGAAAAACTCTTCCGTCCCCCGGATGACTTCCCACGAGGCGTTGAGTCCCACTTCGCACATGAGAGGAACCATCCAATCGAGGATTTCCGCAACTCCTCCCCCTTCCCGCGTGGAGTTCACATGGACGATCCGTCTCCCCTTGAGTCTCTTTCCGAGGCGGTACAACTGCGTAATCGCGGACGGTCCCACGATCCTCTCGTATGCGGATAGCGTCATGCTCACCGTTTGCGTTCCACCTTTGCCAGCGCAGCGATGATCTCTTCCTTCAGGTTGCTGAGACTGTGGAAATAGAAGTCGATCGATCCCAGGGCGCGGATGTACTTCGCGTTTTTCTTCTCCTCTCCTTTCAGCCATGCGGAGAAATCGTCCATCCCTACGGGGATGCGGCGACGCGCCTCCAGGAAATGAAAGAAGATGCTTCCGTTCGTCATCTTCCGGATGGCCGCTCCGAGTTCCTTCGGGGAATTCACCCGTTCCCCCGTGTCGAAGGTGACGGTCGTCGCCTCGAGAAAGTAGAACTCGTCTCCGGGAGCGGCTGACGGGATCGCCACCACTTCGCTCAGCCTCTCGTCGAAGATGTCCAGCGTGATCGCCCTGAGCTCCTCGAGGGATTTAACGGTATAGGGGTCGAGAATGCCCAGGCGCTCCGCGAGCACCCGGTCCGACAGGTACCATTTCGCCCAGACCGCGAAATCGTTCCGGTAATCGGGGTGGTCGAACGCGGGCCGGAGCAGCGATTCGCAGAAGTGATGAAACAGGACGTTTTCGCTGCAGGCGGCGACGCGCTCCCGGAGTTCCCGGAGATTGATCGCCGGGGGAAGCCCGCTCATGCGGACAAGGAGGGCGCAATCTTTCACTGCGAAAGGGGTCATCCGCCTAGATCCACGGTTTTCTCTCCCCGTCGTTCCCGGAAAGACAGGCGAGGGAGCGCACGAGACGCGCCAGTTCCGCGGGGCCCGGGACGACCCTCGACCCGGAAACCCGGGGGCGGCTTCCCACGGACAGGGCGATCCCTTTCCGGGAGAGTACCCAGCGCATGGCGGTGCCGTCGTTTTCGTCGTCCCCGGCGTATACGATCCGCCCTCCCGACGGGTCGAACCGGAGAAAATGACAGATATCCTGAAGCCCCCGCGCCTTCTCCCACCCGGGTACAAGCTGGATTTCGGCGACGTCGGGGCCGTCGAACACGCGCACATTTTTACGCCGCCGAACCTCGTCAAGAAGAGGTGCGAGACTCGACCGGGCGTCCGGTGAGGCCTTCCGATAATGGACGGCTATGGACCAGCGCTTGTCCTCGATGTCCGTGCCGGAAACGGATTTGATCTTCTCCAGCACGGGAGAAAGGAGTGCCTGGGCTTTCTCCCTGCTCTTCTCCGTTTCTCGCCCGGGAGATATGCGCTGCCCGTGGGGGAGCCGCCACTCCAGGCCGCTTCCCCCTCCCAGAAACAACCCCCGCACCGGAACGCGGGAAACCAGGTCGTCGAGCGACCGGCTCGAAAGCACGGCGGCAAAGGTGTCGGGGGATCCTGCCAGGTCCCGAAGCAGGGACCGGCAGGTGGGGTAGAGCCGGGCCTCGGTGCGAACCGGGACGATGGGGGAAAGGGTTCCGTCGAAATCGAAGGCCCAGAGACGGCGATACCTCTTCCCTTCCCTCACGGCATCCCCTCCAGCAGGGAGGTATGCTCCATCTCGGAAAATATGTTCCCTCCCCATTGGTACACGTTGTTCTTTTCGACGATGTTGCGCATCCTCTCCATCCGCTGTCGACGTTCCTCCTCGGGCATGAGAAACGCAGCGTACATCGCATCCGCCATCTGGTCGAGATCGAATGGGTTGACCTGCAGCGCGTCCGGGAATTCCCGGGACGCTCCGGTGTACTGGGACAGAAGGAGTACCCCGTCCCCGTCGGTCCGGGCGGAGATGAACTCTTTCGCGACCAGGTTCATTCCGTCGTGCAGGGAGGTGACAAGCAGGACATGAGCCATACGGCAGGCGGCGAGGACCGCGTAATAGTCGTGATGGGCCCGCAGGAAACGGACGGGAACCCAATCCTCCGTCTGGTGACGCCCGTTGATCTGCTCGACTGCCTCGGAAAGCTCCTCGTTCAATTGCCTGTACGCCGCCACGCCCGTCCTGCTGGGGGCGCCCAGCTGCACCAGGATAACCTTCTTCCTCGTATCCTCATAACGGGAGAGCATCAGGTCGAATGCCCGGATCCGCTCCAGGATTCCTTTCGTGTAATCGATCCGATCGGCGCCGACGTAGATCACCGTACCCTGGACATCTTCTTCCAGCTCCTTGAGAAAACGATTTTTTCTCCTTTCCACCTCCAACGTGTAGACGTCCTTCCCGATCTGGTCGTAATCGACGCTGATCGGGAACGGCCGGACGTAGGTTGGATGCCCTCTGCGGAAGATCCGGAAATGCTCGTAATCCACAAGGGATTCGATCGCTCTTCCCACCGTCTCCAAAAAGTTGTTGCAGTGGTGCTGTATGTGAAACCCCAGGAGGTCGTTCCCGAGAAGCCCGTCGAGCAGTTCCTCTTCCCACGGAATGATCCGGAATGCCTCGCGGTTCGGCCAGGGGATGTGCCAGAACTGGATCACTCGGATGTCGGGTCTCGCGTCCTTGATCATCCGGGAAAGGAGGGCTAAATGGTAGTCCTGGATGAAAACGATCGCGGGACCAGTGCCTGCCTCCTCCAGCACGGCGTCGCGGAATCTCCGGTTCACCGTCTTGTAGGCTTCCCAGTCCCTGCGCGAGAAATCGGGGCGTTTATAGACGATGTGGCACAGAGGCCAGAGGGCAGTGTTGGACATCCCCTGGTAATATCCCTTTTCCTCGGTCCGGCTGAGCCACACTCTCTTCAGGGTGAATTTCGGGTCGTCAGGGGGGAGGGGAATCCGTCCTTGCGGGTCCACCACGAGACGGTCGGCGCTTCCTCCTCCGTAAGCGATCCAGGTGCCGCCCACCGCCCGGACGATCGGCTCGAGGGCCGTCACCATCCCGCCCGCGGGTCGTACTACCCGGATCTCATCATCCACCCGTTCATGGACATAAGGTTCCCGGTTGGACACGACAATGAGCTTTGCTCCCGCCGATACGCGGGAAACGATTTCCGCAAGCTCCGAGGGTTTCACTATGTATACCTCTTGATCATTCCCGTCCCGGTTTATCTCCCCGTCCGATACCGCCGGATCGTATCCCCCCGGGAATAACGAACCCGGGCATTGTGTTACAAGAAATTCTCGTTGTAATATGGTCCTTTACCATACAGGCATTCCTGACCAAAATCAAATTCCCCCGGGTCGGAATGCACGCAGATAATCAGTCCCTGCAGGAGGACCGGCGACCATACCTCTACATCCCCAACGCCCCCTCTCCCGGTGGTTTCCCGGGGGGAACCCTTTCCGTCTCCCGGCTTGCGGCCCTTCCCGGGAGAGTGTCACGGGAGGAATCCCGCGCACATGGTAAAACAGATCCAAATGGCATTCCTCGCGGCGATGGATCTCCCGAGGCAATGGATTTTCCGGACGGTGGAGCGGTTCCGCATCGGGCCGCAGCTGTTCCTCGTCATTCTGGCCACGGTTATCGGAGCCCTCACCGGCCTGGGAGCGGTTTCCTTCCTTCTCCTGATCCGTCTCGTGAAATTGCTCTTTTTCGGGATTCTCCTCCCGACCATGGCATCGGCGCCCTACCTGATCTTCCTGCTCCCCGCACTGGGCGGCCTGGTGATCGGTCCCCTCATCCACTATTTCCCGAAAGAGGCGAAAGGGGACGGCGTCCCCTCCGCCATGGAAACGATCGCTCTCGGCGGCGGGATCATCAAACCCCGGACTGTCGCTCTTCGGACCATCACATCCGCCATCACGATCGGTTCGGGAGGGTCGGTCGGCCGCGAGGCGCCGATCGCCCAGATCGGAGCCGCCATCGGATCCGTGGTCGGCCAGTTCCTCCGCGTCTCTGGCGAACGGATGCGAAATCTCGTGGGCTGCGGCGCCGCGGGAGGCATCGCTGCAGTCTTCAATGCACCCATGGGCGGAGTGTTCTTCGCTCTTGAGGTGCTTCTGGGGGATTTCTCCGCCCAGACCTTCCCTCCCATTGTGATCGCCTCGGTCGTGGCCGTTTCCGTCTCCCGGGCGTTCCTCGGGAACGTTCTGATCTTCCACGTACCGCATTTCGTTCTGTCCAGCCTCCCCCAGATTCTTTTCTGCGCCGTCCTCGGTGCCGCCTGCGGGGGGATCGCCATTCTGTTCATCCGGTCCCTGGATCAAACGGACAAAAAATTCTCCTCCTCGAGAATCCCCGTATGGCTGCGGGCGGCGATCGGCGGCATGGTGACCGGAATCATCGCAATCAAGTTCCCGCAGGTCCTCGGAACCGACGAAATCGCCCTCGACCAGGCCCTGCACGGCGAACTGCCCTTGCTTCTCCTGTTGGGGATCGGGTTTCTGAAGATCGTCGCCACCTCCTTCTCTCTCGGATCGGGCGGGTCGGGCGGGGTCCTTGGTCCCGCGCTCTTCATCGGCGGCATGATCGGTGCGCTCTGCGGAACGGCCGCGAACGCTCTCTTCCCCACGGTCGCGGGTTCGGTGGGAGGATATGCCCTCATCGGCATGGCTGCGTTCCTTGCGCCCGTGGTGGGAGCTCCTCTTACCGCCATCCTGATCCTGTTCGAGATTACGGGCGACTACGCGGTCATTCTTCCGCTGCTCGTATCGGTGATCTCCGCGATGCTCGTCTCCGGGCGGATATCCCGATTCTCCCTTTATACCCTCCACCTTCACAAGAAGGGCGTGGACCTTGTGAGGGGGCGGGAGGAGGGGGTGCTCAAGACACTGAAGGTCAAGGACGTTATGCGCAGGGAAGTCTATACGATCCCTTCCTCTGCCTCCTTCCGCCAGCTCTCCACGAAGTTCCTGGCGGAACACGTCGACTACTTCTACCTGAACGATACGGACGGGGCGCTGAACGGCGTCGTCTCCTTCCGGGACATCCGGCCCTACCTGATGGAGGAGAGCCTGTGGGACCTCGTACGGGTCAAGGACATCGCTACCACAAACCCCGTCTCCGTAACGCCGGGAGAATCCCTGTTCGACGTATTGATCAAATTCGGGTACAAGAACGTGGCGATTCTTCCCGTGGTTTCCGATCCCCATTCCCGGAAGCTGATCGGCATTATCCACAGGAAGGAAGTCCTGGAGGCTTACCAGCGAAGAATCATGTCCGCGATCCGGGAAAAGTAGATCGGCCGTCCTTATCCCGCCGCACCTGTCAGGGGACGGAAGAGGTCCCGGATTCCAGACGAAGATACAGTGTCCCGGCCAGCAGATAAAGGATGCCGCCCGCGACGACGGTGGCGTGAAACCCGATCCACAGGGACCCTACCGAGGCAAAGGACGCACCTGCCACCGAGAAGAAGCCGTTCACACCCCACGCATACGGGATGGCCGCGGAATTCGCAACGGTCATCCGGGACAGGGCCGCGGGAAACGGCATTCCCATCAGGAACGCCACGGGAGCGAGGGCGGCGAGAAAGGCGAGATACCTCCCTCCTTCCTCCATTGCCAGGAGATAAGGGGCCCCGTGGAAAAGGAGGAGAAACCCCGCCGCGGCGAGGAATGCGATGCCGGAAAAAACCCACCTTCTCATCGTTGCCGGAGACTCCCATTTCCCGGATACCGCGCTTCCTATCCCCGAGAACAGGGAAAAGCCCCCGATGGCGGCAGCAGCGGCGCGGATGGGGGCGCCGAGAAGGAGGATGCCGATCTTGAGGAAGGTAAGCTCAATCAGCATGTATGCCAATCCGAGGGCGGAGAAGTAGATCACAACGGGAGGCCCGCCACTGCCGCCGGACCGGGAGAAAACCAGGGGAAGCAGAAGGAAGACCGCGGCGAGCATCACCGACACGACGAGGGACAACGCGAGAAACACGATGCCCCATTCCAGGAAAGGGAACCACTGGGCGCCGAGGAGCCTCCGGAACGCCGGGATGGACCGCAGCCGGAGGAACCGGTGAAAATACGGCGAGTCATCGGTGACCGGACGAAGGTCGAATAATCCTTCCCCTGAGGACCCGTCCGGAGGCCCCGTCAGAGCGCTGTGCACCGCCTCCCGGAAACCCGCCTCTTCCGGATTCCGGCTGCCTGTCGGAGGTCCCGCCTCCGGCCACACCATAGCGAATCCTGTATCCCGGCAGAATCGTTTCGCCGCGGCAAGCTCGCCCGGAGTAAACGGGTCCCTTCTCGCAACGGCAACGAACGATCCCCACCCCCGAACCACGATGAATCGCGCCGAAACCGGGGACCCTTTCCCCTCCTCGATCACAGCGCGAAATGTGCGTAATATTTTTACGCTTTCCCTTGGGGGGGATTTCAGCCAACCGGACACGGCGAGAACTCCCCGATCCGTGAGCCTCGCAAGGGCGTCCCGGATCCCCTGCCGGGTAAGAAGGTAGGTCTCTCCCGTTGCGTGTATCCCCAGAGAGGAAAACGTAAGGGAGGAGACATCGGACAGTTCGACGATGTCGTATTTCCGTCCTCTCCGGGCAAGGAAGTTTCTCCCGCCCTCCTTTCTTATCTCCAGACGGAGGCCGGGAGGCATTCCCCCGGAAAACGCCGACAGATCGTGCTCGATCATCCTGACGTATTCCACCGCCGGCTCCACGACCGTGACAAGGGACGCCCCGTTCCCCGCCGCCATCAGTATTCCCTCGGTCCCGCGGAGGGAAAACTGCACCACGGCGGGACGTCTCAGGATCCGGTAGGGAAGAGCTCGGGGAAGATATCGGAGATAGGCGGGAGGGTTCTTTCCTCCCTCCCGGGGAACGATGCCGCGAAGTTCCCCGTCTGCGAACAGTGCCGCCTGCGGTGGTATCTCTCCTTCGAACCGGAAGCTCAATCCCGGAGCATAGTGGATCCCCGGAGCGTAAAGAGCCCGGAAGTCGCCCGTCATGCCGGCGCGCACCGAAAGCGTGTGCGCCGCGGGCAGCCTTCGCGTAATCGCGAGGTCCTTGTAGGGGGACAGCAAAAGGGAGACGGGTGGAACCAGGAAAAGCAACACGGAGAGTCCCGCGAACAGGACCCGTCCCGCGCGAAACCGACGGTGCGGATACGAAAGGACGAACGCGGAAGCGAGAAGCCCCAGTACCAGGGGGACCCGCAGGAGCAGTTCGGTCGGCACGAGGCGGAACGCCGGGAGGGCAAGAACCGCCCCCGCGGCCGTTCCCCCGAAGCTCGCGGCGTACAGCACTCCTGCCCTGCCCAGGGGAAAGGAGAGGGAAATGCCGACCGCGGCGCCGGCCAGGAAAAACGGGACGGCGAGGAGGAAGAAGAACAGAGCGAACGCGGGCCAGGAGGAAGGATCCCACAGAAGCAGAAAGGGGTCGAACGGAACATGCTGCGACGCGCGGAAGACAAGTTCGAACGACGGTGCGGCGAGGATAACTACCCAAGCGAACACCGGTTTTGGTTTTTTCGCGATCCGCGGACGCAGCAGGTGGAGGGCGACGCCGGAGGCGCCGAATCCGAGCATCGCCTGGGATACGATGAGCGGCACGAAATGGGGCCAGAACCGCAGGGAGAGCAAACGGATCAGGAAGATCTCGTTCGCCAGGGAAGCGGCGGAAACGAGGAAGACCGCCGGGACGACCTGGCCATACCGGGCGTCAGTGACCAAGGAGGCGCACGAATGCCACCGGGAGAACGTTGCGCTGGGAGAGGGCGCCGTCGGCGTCCTTCTCGAGGAAAACGAGATTCTGGGTCAGGAAAGGGCCCCCGACCGGCATGATCATCCTCCCCCCCTTTCGCAACTGGCGCAAAAGCGGCGGCGGAACATGACCTCCCGCGCACGTGACGATGATGGCGTCGAAGGGAGCTTTCTCTTCCCACCCGTAATACCCGTCCCCCTGGCGGACGGTGACGTTTCGAAAACCGAGGAACTCGAGGTTTCTTCGCGCGCGATCGGCAAGTGTCGGAAAAATCTCGACGGAGAATACCTCCCCGGCGATCTTCGCGGCAATTGCCGCCTGGTATCCGGAACCCGTCCCAACCTCCAGAAGGCGGTCCCCGGGCTTCAGTCGGAGGATCTCCGTCATGAAGGCGACGACGTAAGGCTGCGAGATCGTCTGCCCTTCGCCGATCGGGAGCGGGCGCGGTTCATATGCCATCGGGCGGTATTCGGGCGGGACGAGAAGATGGCGAGGAACCTCCCGCATCGCCCCGAGAACTCGGGGATCCGAAATCCCCTCGCTCTCGATCTGGTCTCTCACCATCGCCAGCCGTTTTTCGAGGTACGGGGCCGCGTCCCCGCCCCCCCGGGCCGCCCCGACGCAAAGGAGTACCGTCAGAAACGCAATGACGAGCCGGCTCGACCGCATCGTTTTGCCTTCGAAGCGCAGGTCGTCAGGAGGCCCCGAGCACCTTGCCGGCCTTCCGGACATCCGCCGCCTTCACCCAGAGGAGGGCGCCATAGTGCCCCTTCCCGTCCGTCACCGCGTCGATGGCGGTCGCATTGATCCCGGCTTTGCCGAGCGTGTCCATGACCCTGTGGATCGCCCCCACCCGGTCGCCCCCCTGGATGAGGAAGACGGTCTTCTTCCCGCTCACCGGCAACCCGGCACGTTTCATCGCCTTCCGAAATGCGGCGGCGTTCCGGGGGATGAAGTCCATCTGGGTCTTCCTCCCCTGCGGGAAACCGGTAAACGCCACGAGGCTCACTTTGGCGTCGCGCAGCACCTTGAGGACCCGCGCCCCCTCCCCCGGCCTGTTCGGAGTTTCCAGCTTGAAATATTCGGTTTTCAGAATCCGGTCCGCCATTTTTTTCCTCCTCCGGGACGTCGTCCCTCCACCCGTTACCGGTTGTTGTCCCTGTTCTTTCCGCTCTCTTTTTTGCCCTCATCCCTCTTGGACGCCTCCCGGAGCACATCGAGACGGTCCTCTATGAGCCGGTGAAACGTCCCTTCCGGGAATGTTCCGTCCGGTCCGGGTGTCCCCGGCGGCATCCCCATCAGGATTTCGATGCCTTCCTCGACGTGATCGATGGCGTGAATCCGGAACATTCCCCCCTCGATCGCCCCGACGACGTCTTTTCTCAGCATCAGATTCCTGACGTTCCGTTCCGGGATGATGACCCCCTGGGAGCCGTCGAGACCCCGAAGCCGGCAGAGCGAGAAGAACCCCTCGATCTTCTCGTTCACTCCGCCGATCGGCTGCACATTCCCGCCCTGGTCCATCGATCCCGTAACGGCGATGCCCTGCCGTACCGGGATTTGCGAGATCGCGCTGAGGAGCGCGTAAAGCTCTGCGCAGGTGGCACTGTCCCCCTCGATCATACCGTACAATTGCTCGAAGGTAAGCGACGCGGCGAGGCTTATCGGCCTTCGTGCGGCGTACATTCTCCCCAGGTAGTTCGAAAGGATGAGGACGGCCTTCTCGTGGATCTTCCCGGAGAGCTTCGTTTCCCGCTCGATGTTGAGGACTCCCCCCTTTCCCGCGTACACCGTCGCCGTGATGCGCGACGGCTTTCCGAAGGAATAGTCCCCCGTGCTCAGAACCGCGAGTCCGTTTACCTGACCCGTCGTTTCCCCCGAGGTCTCCACGATCAACGTTCCCTCGTTCATTATCTCCCGCAGGCGGTCCTCGATACGACTGTGACGGTAGACCTTCTCCTCCATCGCCTTATCGACGTGTGCACGGGATACTACCGGGACGCCGTCCTTCGCTGCCCAGTAATGGGATTCCCGGAGCAGGTTCGAAATGTCGCTGAACTTCGAGGAGAGCTTCTCGTTGTGCTCCGCAAGGCGGGACCCGTATTCCACAACTCTTGCCACTCCGGATCGATCGAACGGATACAGGTTCTCCCCCTTTGCCTTCGTCCCGATGAAGGCGGCGTATTTCCGGATGTTCTCCTCCGACCGCTCCATCCGGTTGTCGAAATCCGCCTTGACCTTGAACAGCTCCCTGTACTCCTCGTCTAGATTGTGCAGGAGATAATAGATCTCGGGGTTGCCGATCAGGATCACCTTGACGTCCAGAGGAATCGGCTGCGGTCTTCCCATTGCCGTCGGCACCTGGCGGTACTGCTCCCACACGTCCTCGATCTTCACCTCGCAGTTCCGGATGGCCCGCTTCAGGGCGTCGTAGGAGAACAGGTTCCGGAAGAGATCCGTGGCGTTGATGACGAGGTAGCCGCCGTTCGCCCGGTGAAGAGTCCCTGCCTTGATCATGGTGAAGTCGGTAAATGCGGCTCCGAACTGGACCTTGTGCTCCATCCTGCCGAAGAGGTTGTAGTAGGTGGGATTGCTCTCGAATACGCAGGGGGCGCCCTTCTGCCCCCCGTTATTGACGATCACATTTACGGCGTACCTGCCGAAATCGGGCTCACGGGGAGGCATCTTCGTGATGGGGACGGGAGATGGAGCGGACTCTTCGGTCGGCGGTTTGAAGTCGTCGATCTTTTCCAGAATGTCCTCCTGGACAGCGTCCAGGTAAGACCCCAGCGTATCGTTCGGAGGATACTGGGCCCGGATGTCCTCGATCAGTTGCCCGAGCACCGAGAGAGCGGCGTTGCGTTCCAGTTCCCGGAGTTTCTCCCTGGTCCGTTTCTCTTCACCCTTCAACACCCGCTTGATATCGTCGACCTTCTCCTGGATCTGCTTCCCTTTCTCCCGAAGCCGGTTCTTTGTCTCGTCGTCGAATGCGTTGTACTCCTCCTCGGTCAGAGGCTCTCCCGAGCTTCCCATCGCCACGATGGTAAAACCGCCCATTGCGGGGCGAAGCTGGAATCCCTTCTCGCCGGCTTCCCCCTCAACGGAAGCGAACAGTTCCTTCTGCCGGGCCTGGAACGCCTCCATGATGACGCCGTGCTGCTTCTTGTATATCTTCGACTCGAAAATCTTCGGGATCTCCACCTGCAGCGACGTGATCAGCTCCGCCATCTCCTTCTGGAGCGACTCGCCTCGCCCGGTCTCGAGCGAAAGCGCGATCGGCTCCGTCGGATTCCCGAAGTTGTGGACATAGCACCAGTCCGGCGGAACCTCCTCCTGCTCCGCCTTCTTCGATATGAAGGCGCGGACCGCAGAAGTCTTTCCCGTGCCACTTTCCCCCAGAACGTAAATGTTGAACCCCATGCTGGGAAGGTTCAGGCCGAAGTCGATAGCGGTAAGCGCGCGCTCCTGTCCGATGATCCCGTCCAGCGACGGGACGTCGCCCGTCGTATGAAAGTCGAACATGCTCTCATCGCAGTTCCTGTACAGGTCATCGGGGGAAAGCACTCTCGCCATGGATCCCTCCTTTCAACCCTTTTCGTCTTTCTTCAAAAACTTGCCCGGATCGACGACCTTGAGCTCCAGCGGCCGGGACGTGTCGAGGTGAATATCCCGCTGGGGGAACGCAATGACGATCCCGGCCTCCCGAAACAGGTCATCGACGCGGAACCGGATGTTGCTCTCCAGGCGAAGCCGCTCTGCCATCGTCTCCATGCTGACCCAGACGTAGAGGGAAAAGAGCAGGGCGTTGTCCCCGAAATCCCGGAATAGTACGAAAGGCTCCGGTTCCCGAAGCACCTTCTCGTTCTCGGTCGCCGCCTTCACCAGAAGGCGTTCGACGTCGCGGACCGGGGAACCGTAGGCCACTCCGACGGTCACGTGTGCCCTGACCTTCTGGTCGGAAAGGGTCCAGTTCACGATATTCTTCTCGAGGAAACTGCTGTTCGGGACAAGGATGTGGATGTTGTCCGCGGTCCGGATGCGGGTGCAGCGAGGGCCGATATCCTCTACCCTCGCGAAGCTTCCCTCGATTTCGATCAGGTCACCGAGCCGGATCGGCCGTTCCGCCATGAGTATGAATCCGCTGATGAAATTGTTGAGCAGGTTCTGTGCGCCGAAACCCACACCGATGGCGAGCGCTCCTCCCAGGAAAGCGAACGCCGTGACCGGCAGATGGACCAACCGCATGCAGAACAGGAGAATGATCAGAACCCCGAAGTAGTAGATGATTTTCGTGAGCGCAGCCGCCTCGTTCGGCTTCAGGGTGGTTTTGGGCAACACCCGTTTCCGGAAAAGCCGTATCCCCTGCTTGAGAAGCAGAAGACCCAGGAAAAGGACGACCAGCGAGATCAAGAGCTGTCTTATCTTGATTCCATGTTCGTCGATGGTGAAGAGAGTCGTGTCCAGGATCTCCGAAACGCGGCTTTTCCCGGCGACGCTTACCGCCAGGGATCGTTCCGCGGCGCTCTCCAGGGCGGGCGGTGACGGAAACAGGCCGGGGGAAAACGATGCGGCAGCCATGCCGTATGGAAGGACCGGTGGAGGCGCGACGAAGAGGGTGACGAGAAGGACCGCAAGGATCGATAGCGGTAGAAATTTCGGGTTTGCCGACATATTATCCTCCCGGGGCATCCCCCCGGACCATGATGCCACGCCGGTCGGGAACGGACAAGAAACCTACCCGGGTTCCTGCACGGGTACGGCAATGTTGTGCCGACGAATCGAATGAAAAATAAGAAATATGCTATATTCGGAATTTGAAGGTGGGCTTACCCTTCGTTGCATTCCGAAACGGGGAGATGATGAGCCGGGGAAAAAATCGAAAAGTTTCTTTGGCGTTCGGATTATCCCTCCTGTTATCGGCCGTTTTTTTCCTTTTTGACTGCTTTAATCCGACAGATATCGCCGTCTGGTTATTTTATCTGATCCCCCTGCTTCTAACCGCATATGTAGCACCACGACGAAATACCTACCTGCTGATGTTGATATGCACGCTGCTGATCACTCTCGGGCACTTTGCGAACACGCCGCTGGGCAGTACCAACGTGGCGATCCTCAACCGGTTGATCGGGATCACCGTACTCTGGCTTGTTATCGTTATCCTGCTGGAGAGAACGCGGGCGGAAGAATTCCTCCGGGAGAGCAAGCAACAGTACCAGGACCTTGTGGAGCTTTCCCCGGAGACCATCTACATCCTGCAGGAGGGGAAATTCGTTTTCATCAATACTGCGGGCATGGAGCTTTTCGGCGCCTCCAGCAACAAGGATATAGTGGGGAAACCGCTTCTGGACTTCCTCCACCCGGAAAACCGACGGCCGGCCGAGGATTGGATCCGCATAGAACGGGAAAGGGGGGAAATATTGCCGTCGACGGAGGAGCGATTTCTCCGGCTCGACCAAACCCCCGTGGAAATGGAGATATCGGCAGTGCCGATCGAGTACCATGGCAAACCCGCTCTCCAGGTCTTCGCCCGCGACGTAACCGGGCGGAAGCACCTCGAGGATCAATTACGCCAATCCCAGAAAATTGAGGCGGTGGGAAGGCTTGCGGGCGGGATCGCACACGATTTCAATAATCTTATGACGGTTATCATTGGGTACGTTGGGCTGACGAAGAAGCGAAGCGGAAATCCCGATCACGTTTCCAAGGGACTTGATGAGATAGAGAAGGCTAGCACTCGAGCCACCCGGTTGACGCAGCAGTTGATCGCATTCAGCCGAAAACAGATCCTACAACCCCAGATCCTGGACGTAAACCAGATCGTATTTAACATGGAAAAGATGCTCCGACGCCTGATCGGGGAGAATATCGAGCTCGTGACGATTCCCACCTCCAACCTTGGAAAAGTGAAAGCGGATCCGGGGCAGATCGAGCAAGTAATCGTGAATCTGGCGCTGAATGCCCGGGACGCCATGCCGCAAGGAGGAAGAATAACCATAGAAACCGAAAACGTCGACGTGGATGACTCCATCGCCTTCAAGAACCCGGGGATCTCGACGACCGCATGCGTGAAACTGCTTTTCAGAGACAACGGGATTGGAATGGACGAGGGGATCAAAGCACACATCTTTGAACCATATTTCACAACCAAGGAAGTGGGAAAAGGAGTGGGGCTGGGACTTGCGACTGTGTATGGCATCATCCGGCAGAGCGGTGGGGACATCCAGGTGGAGAGCGAGCCGGGACAGGGCTCCACATTTACGATATTGCTTCCCCGGGTGACCGAGACGGCACATTCAACGGATCCTCCGGAACTGGTCCTGGACGCCGCTCCCGGAGAAGAAACAATCATGGTAGTCGAAGACGAGGGACCAGTCCTGAACCTTATTCGCGAAACCCTGGAGGATGCTGGATACAACGTCTTGACGGCTTCCAACGGGGAAGAGGCTCTCGCCCTGTTCTCCCAGAACAAGGATCCGATTCACTTGTTGCTAACGGATGTGGTGATGCCAAATCTCGGGGGGCAAAGTCTTGCGGCTCGGGTCGCATCCCGGCATCCGGAGATTCAGACCCTTTTCATGACCGGCTATTTCGATACCAACGTCGATGCACAGGAGTATCCTCTCGGTCGGAGGCCCCTAATCTTCAAGCCCTTTACCCCACAAGAGCTGTTGTTAAAGATTCGACAGCTTTTGGATGAATAAACAATAAAATTTCCGGCTATTTATTTTTCTTATCCTCCAGTTTCACTTTCAACGCCTCTCCCAGCGAGCCCAGGGAGGAAGAGTGCTCCTTGATGAAGTATTGTCGATAATCCTCCGAATCGGCCGTTCTCCCCTCTTCGGCCTCGTCCGTCGGAAGGGAAAGTGAGATCTTCCTCTTTTCCTTATCCACACGATCCACCTTCACCGGAATTGTCTCTCCCTCCTTCCCGAACTCGCCCATGTTGCGGGTCCGCTTTCCTTCCCCGAGTTTGGAGAAGTGCAGGAGACCGTCCACCCCCGGTTCCAGACTGACGAAAATCCCGAACGGGACACGGCGCGACACCTTCCCTGTGTGGAGCGATCCCTCATGATATTTTTCCTCGATACGCTCCCACGGGTCGGCCAGCGTCTTCTTCATGCTGAAGGTAAAACGCTCTTTTTCCCAATCGAGGTGCATGACCGCAACTTCCACTTCCTGCCCCACGGTAAGCGTATCCCGGATGTCGCCCCCACGCTCCCAGCCGACTTCTGACGCTGGCACCAACCCTTCGATGGGACCTGCGCTCACGAAGGCTCCGAATTCCCTGACGGAGGTGACCCTGCCCCTGACCGTCATCCCTTCCCGCAGCGTTCCCTTGAGGGATTCCCGTTCCTCCCGACGTTTTTCCTCCAGCACGGCACGGTGCGAAAGGACGATGTTGCGTCCTTTTCCGTCGTACTTCGTAATACGAAAGAGAAGTTTTTTCCCGATCATTTCTCCCCGGCTCTCTACTCCGGCGAAGCCCGCCTGGGAGAACGGGCAGAACCCCCGGAGTCCTCCGGCTATGCGCACGGAAAAGCCCCCCTTTACCTCCCTGTCCACATTCCCCTCTACGGGAATTCCGTTTCGGAAGGCGTCTTCCATCCGGGACTGCCCGACCGCCTCGCCGCCGATCTTCGTGGCGAACCACATCTCGTTGTTTTTCGTTCCGAGAAAATACGACTGGACGGTATCGCCTTCCCGGACGGTGAGGTTTCCGTCCGGGTCGAGGAATTCCTTCCTTTCGAGGCACCCCTCCCCTTTCCATCCCAGATCGAGGAAGATGTACTCCGAGGTGATTGCAATGATTCTCGCTGTAACCTTCTCCCCCGGCTCCAGCCGGACAGACTCGGGCATGGCCCCCTCCAGCAGCTCCGGGAAGCTCTCCTCGCCCTGCCCTTTCCTCCTTCCCTGATCATCCCTGTTCATCGAATCCCCTCTCCTTAAAAAGAGTTCCCCATAGAGCCGAAGCAAGTGGGGCTCTCTGCGGGCGAATGGATCAATCCGTCTTCACAACGCCTATATACGGAAGGGCGCGATGTCCGTCCGCGCAGTCCAGCCCATATCCCACGACCCACCGGTCGGGGATGTCAAACCCGAGATAATCGATCTTTACGTCCTTCTCCAGGCGTGCCCTCTTCCGAAGCAGCACGCAGGTCTTCAGGGTGGCCGGCTTGCGTGGAAGCAGGGTGCTCATGAGGTACTCGAGCGTGTTTCCGGTGTCGACGATATCCTCGACGATCAGAACATGCTTCCCCGCGATATTCGTTCGGAGATCCATGATGAGGCGCACGGCGCCCGACGGCGCCGAATTCTTCCCGTAGGCGGCAATGGCCATGAAATCGATCTGCCGCGGGACGGTGAGGAGCCGGGAGAGATCGGCAAGGAATATGAAGCAACCCCTCAGTACGCCGATCAGATGCAACTCTTTCGCCGCTGCGTAATCCGAGGACACCTGCCGGGCAAGCTCTCCGACCCGACGGCGGATCTCGTTCTCGGGAATGAGAACCGGAGGTTCCGCCGGGATCTTCTCGCTCATACCGACCTCCACGGACGCCGAACGAGCCTCGTTTTACGTTTCCCCCCTCCGTAAGGACCTCGTTCGGCGGCCATCATTTTCTCATAGTCCGGGACAGGCCAAAAGACCGTGGACAAAGGTCTGTTCGTCGTCGACGCCTTCCGAATCGTCAATCGGGTGAACCCGGACCTGCCGCGACCGGGATTACCCGCGGGACGCCGTCAGGTTCCGGTCGAGGCTATAGGCCGCGCTGATCAGACCCAGGTGGGTAAATGCCTGGGGATAGTTGCCCAAATGCTCCCCGCTCGGTCCCAGCTCCTCCGAGAAGAGCCCCAGGTGGTTTGCATACCCGAGCATCTTTTCGAAGAAAAACCGCGCCTTCTGGACCTGCCCGGCGCGGGAAAGACACTCTACGTACCAGAAAGAGCACATGGTGAACGTCCCCTCCCCGCCCAGGAGACCGTCGGGGGACCCGCCGGCAGTCTGATACCGATAGACGTGTGAATCCTCGACAAGATCCTCTTCTATCGCCCTCAAGGTGGAGAGCCAGCGGGGATCCGTGGGGCCCAGAAACTTCACAAGGGGCATCAGCAGGTTCGCGGCGTCGAGCACGGTGGCGCCTTTCGACTGTACGAACGCCTTTCTCCGGGAGTCCCAGAAGTTCCCGAAGATATCCTTGTAGATCGTGTCCCTGGCCTTGTGCCACCGGTCGTACGGGGCGGGGAGGGACCGTTTCCGAGCAAGCCGGACACCCCGGTCGATCGCTACCCAGCACATGAGGCGGGAATAAAGAAACTCCTTACGACCGGACCGGATCTCCCATATCCCCTCGTCCTTCTTCCGCCAGTTCCCGCACACCCAGTCGATCAGACGGACGAGATTCGACCAGAGATCGTAATTGATCGGCTCGCCGTACTTGTCGTACAGGTAGACCGAATCCATGAGCTCGCCGTAGATATCCAGCTGGAGCTGGTCGTACGCGCCGTTCCCGATCCGTACCGGAGAGGATTTCCGGTACCCCTCGAGGTGGGGAAGGATCTCCTCGGCGAGTTTGTGCCGGCCGTCGATTCCATACATGGTCTGCAGCGATCCGTCGGGACAGAGCTCTCCGCAGCGCGCCTCGATCCAGCGCATGAACGCTGCCGACTCCTCCGTGTATCCCAGGCGTATCAGGGCATACAGGGTGAAGGAGGCGTCGCGGATCCACGTGTACCGGTAATCCCAATTGCGCTCTCCTCCGATCTGCTCCGGAAGACCGAACGTCGGAGCAGCGACGATCGAACCGGCGGAATGGGAGGTCAGGAGTTTCAGCGTGAGGGCGGACCGGTTCACCATCTCGCGCCACCGCCCCTGGTAGTTCGAACGGGCCACCCACCGACGCCAGAAGTTGAGCGTCTCCTTGAACGCGCGGGATACGTAGTCTGCCCCGCTGGAGGGGGACTCATCACTCCCCCGCGCCTCCTCGAGAACGAAGAAGGCGCTCTCTCCCGCACGAAGCGTAAACTCGGCGATGACCGCCCCGTTCTCCGTCCGAAGCGGGATGTCCGAGCGGAGTCGAAGCGCCTGCAGCCCTTTTCCGTCGGGATGGAAAACGGCCCCCCCCTTCCCCACCTTCACCCGGTGCGTTCGACGCCCGTAGTCGAACCGGGGATCGCACACCATGCGGAAATGAATCTCCCCTCGCACGGTCTTCACCCGGCGAACGAGGTCGTGCCAGTGCTCCGAGTCCTCCTCGATCGCCATGAAATCCGATATCTCGGCAACACCTTTCTCCGAAAGGAACCGGGAAAGGAGGATATTGGAGTCGGGAAGATAGAGTTGCTTCTGTCGTGCACCGTCGAGAACGGGAGCGATTCGGAACCTTCCTCCTTTCTCTTGGTCGAGGATCGCGGCGAAGATCGTCGGGGAGTCGAAATTCGGGAAACACATGAAGTCGATCGAACCGTCCATACCGACGAGAGCGATCGTGTGCAGGTCCCCGATGACACCGTAATTTTCGATCGGCTGGTAGTTCATACTCTTCTCCTTACGGGTTTTAGGCAGCCCGGGAGATCCGAGGGAAGCCCGAACGGGGAATATCGTTTTTCCATGGGTACCATCGCGGTTTCGGGCGGAATCGCCCTGACAGGCCCCGCCGCCGCGTCCCCTTTTATACGATCCGTCGGTATCGAAAGTGTCAATAAACGAAAGAAACGTTCCCGAAGGAGCGGCAGGGATTCGATCCGGGCCGGATCCCGGAACGGGTGGTGGTACCTCAATCCTTCTCCTGCTGTGCCTCCAGGGTGGAGCAGACCCCGTCACGCGTCCGGTAATAGAGGGTAAACCGGAGGTCGCGGGACGGCGGGTGGAGTTCGTACATCTTCTTCGCGACGTCTTCCGGACGGCTGATCGGTTCCCACCTCGCGTTGGTGTTCGGACGAACGAATCGGCCGCTTAACAGGAGGCGGAAGAACATGATGTCGCACAACATTCCCTCGAGCCACGGCACCCAGTTCTCGTAGCCGGCGATCCACTTGATGTAGGGCGAGTGATCCAGCAGAACCTGTGCCGTCTTTCGATTGGCGAAGTCGCACGCGCCGAAAAATATTCCATCGTAGCTGGTAAGAGGGGCGACGATATTCTTGAGCCTGGTGCGGCTGATATCCTTGACGGCGCTGATCGCCTTCCGTTTCCCGTGGCACCCGACGTAGGCGATCTTGGCCCTGCTGTCCACTCCCTGGTCGTACCGGGAAAGGGCGTCCTTCAACCCTTGCGCGTTCTGGAATACGGTATAGCTGAACAGCGCGTCATGTCCGGGACGGTCCAGGCGATACCCGTTGCGTCTCGCGTAGGTCTCTTCCGTATCCCGCTTCAACTGCTCGAAGAACGGCTTGACCGTTTCCGCGTGATGCAGGTCCCATTGCGCCTCGAACACCTTGATGACATATCTGTACCCGTTCCTCGTCCGCATGCTAACTCCCCTGCTACGGCTCCTCGTAAAAAATCGGCCGACAGCGTCCTGCGAAAAAAGACTGGACCCGCGATCGTAGTCCTTTCGATGTTAAAGATTCGGAGATCTTCGGAGGCTGCGCCGGTTGCATCTATTATACGACAACAGGACCGAAGGAAAATAAGGAGAAATATAAATTATCATGCATATGAATACACTAAACAGGTAACGTATTCGTAATTATTCTGTCTGCAGGGACAATCGTCCTCAAACATGTAATTATTTAATTTGTATGACTTTATTATCTTTTCCGGAGAAAGGGGAGATTAATTATCTCTAATTATATAAATAGCTTGCAGAATTAATGATAATAATTGCATTAAACAACAGATGCATATTCTTATGTAAAAAATATAATATTATATAAATCTTTTCTTTCCTGTCAGGCTGGCATTGCTCCGACCATCTTTTCGGGGCATAGAACAGACGTTCCCCTCAACGGGGATTGATGGGGCCCAGATCGAACGTCCGGAGATCGAAGGAATTGGCATAGGAAGAGTCCGGGTTGGCCCAGGTGACGGGTTCGCTCTGTTCCGCAGTCTTTACCATGAGCTGGTCGCAACTCAGGTCAACCGTTTTCAGATTCCGATATTCGCTCCAGCAATCCGGGTTCGTCGCGGTGTCCTTTACGACGACGACCAAGGTGTACCCTTCCTGTTTCGCAGCCTGGTACTGGGGTTTCATGAGGAAATCCTTCTCACACGTCTTCATTGCTCCGTACAGCGACCCGGCCCGGAAGATCGGGTAAACCGAGAAGTAGTTTCGCCCCCCCATATTTACCTTGCCGCGGATGATAATTACCGAATCCTTCGGGGGAATCGTTGCCAGAAGTTCGTCCGTCGTCTCTTTTGATGTAACGATTGTCGGTTCGATACCCGTGGGAGGGGGCCTGTCGGAGGGTGACTTGAGGTAGGCGGGAAGACCGGCGGGCCCCCGCCCGTCCTGGGCATACGCGGAGAAAGGTACGGAAAAGATACAGATGGCGGTGATCATCATCGTTATCGTGACGCCTGCTTGCTTCATACGTCCTCCCTGCGCTATCGTCGCGGCGGAGCCGCCTTGATATCTACCCCGGTAACGTTCCTGGTGCCCGCTCCTTCCCGCCGGCGTTCCTGAACGGTCTTCCTCTCGGGTGACGCCGCATAGGTGACCCCCCGGATATTCCTTCTACCGCTCCGGGATGCGGCGATGGCGGGAAGATCCATTCGTCCGGTCGTTGCCCGTTCTGCCGCGGAAAAGTCCATCCCCTTCACCTCTTTCCTGCCCGTTCCGACAACCGGTACGGAAGGGGGAACCGCAACCGGAACCATACGTTTTCCCGCTATCGAACTCCCCGGGAGGGCCGCGTCGAAGTTGATCTTCCAGACGATCCGCTTTCCCGCACCGGTCGCGGGAGCTTCCTCCTTCTGCACTTCCGTTTCCACAGGAGGAGGTTTCGGAACCGAGGCCTCCTGCTTCGCACCGTCCGGCGGCGTTTCCGTTACCCGCGGCGGGAGGACGGGCTCCCGCAGGAATCGGGACACCGTCTCGTCCGATTTCACGCCGGAGACGCAGCATCCGTCCTCGACAGGCGGGGGGACACCGTTCTTCAGCCAGCATCCTTCCAATCGACCCTCCACTCCTGCCCTGACATAGGTATAGGATTTACATTGGGGATTCTGAGCACAAGCCTCCTGGCACGCCTGCACGCCTCCCTGAAGCCAAAGGATCTTGAAGTCCGATCCGGGTCGATCGACATTCGGTTCCACCCAGGCCGGTTTCGGGGGAGTCGTCTCCCCGTCCTTTGCGTGAACGACCGTTGCGGAGAACAGGGAAAGTGCCATCCCGGCCAGAGCACAGACAAAAAATGGTGATGGAATCTTTCCCATTGCGGATACTCCTTTTTAAACCATCGCCCGTCTGGCGTCAACGACGGTCCGCGGTTACCCCCCCGGACCTTCGTGCGGGAGTTTCCCCTGCCCTTGCGAACGTTTCTCCCGAATATTATCCTACAAATAGTGGGTCTGTTCCCCTGCTCCTGCCGGTCAGGTCGCGAAAACAATCGATCGCCGGACCGCGGATCGGAAACGGGCGGTGTCGTTCCGGCGGGAAAACCGCTTTCCGTGAAGGGATCGATTCACCGTGTGGTTGCGATGGTTTCCCTGGAAGCAGCTGGTGAGCCGCGCGGCAAGGGGGCGGGGCCTCGTGGACCCGGTGAAGCTCCTCTCCCGTCTCGAGCGCTTCGCTCAGCCACTTGAGGTAAAGGAACCCCTCGAGATTCTTCGTGCGGGCATGGTGTTTCACGCCCGGGGATTGCTGAACACCGGCGCGATCCAGCACAACAGGGACTGGGTCTGGCCTTTCTGGGTCGAACGCCAGTTCGACCCGAAAAACGAGGCGTTCATCCCGCGCGCCTTCTCTCTGACCCATGTCAACCTCACAAACCGCAACTGGACCGCCGTGGGGATCCCCGACTTCGACGAACTGCCCATCGTGGACCCGAGGGGGCTGCTCACCCCGTTCTGGGACAGCTGGTCTCTGGACGCCTGGATGGTGTCCGAGAACGGACGCAGCCTCATACCGTCACGGCTCGATAAAGCGGAACAGCATCTCGACCTTACCGAAGGACTCGCCGTCGTCTCTCGATTCTCCCTCGAGGGTTGGATTCTATCTTCCCGTGTCGAGGTAGTCGAAAGCGACGGGGGGGCCTGCTGCCAAATGACGGTCGATGCCCGGAGCGACGAGGATTCCTGGCTTGTGATCGCCTTGCGGCCGTACAACCCCGAGGGCGTAAGCTTTGTCCATGACATCCGCGGGGAGCCGGGCGTTTCCGGCTGGCGGATCGGCCGTCGCCAGGCGGTCTTGTTCTGCACCCCCCCCGATCGTTCCCGGTTCTCCGACTACCGTAGCGCCGACGTGCACGCACGTCTCTTCGAGCCGGACAGCCGCACAGGTATCCATTGCAAGGTCGGCATGGCTACCGCCGCCGCCCTGTTCGCCGTCGGGAAGGGAAGAACAAAAGAGATCTGCCTGAGCATCCCCCTGGAAAGAAAACCCCGTACGGGTGAGGAAAATCCCGAGAGACCGGACTGGCGGAAGGCGCTCGCGGGTCGCACCTTTCTCCAGATCCCCGATACCGGGTTCGTATACCTGTACGAAACAGCCGTCCGGTCCCTTGTCCTCCATTCCCCCGGAGATGTCTACCCCGGCCCCTACACCTACAAAAGATTCTGGTTCCGCGACGCCGCCTTCATTCTTCACGCCCTGCTCTGCGTCGGCCTGGGGGACCGGGTAAAACGTGCCCTCGACCGGTTTCCCGACCGCCAAACACGATCCGGCTTCTTCCTTTCGCAGGATGGGGAGTGGGACTCCAACGGGGAGAGCCTGTGGATCATGAGGCGCTACTGCGAACTCACGGGACACCTGCCCGATACCGGCTGGCGAAAGCCCATCGAGCGGGGCGGTCGCTGGATCCTCAAGAAACGCCTTTCGCCGGAAGGACGGGAACTCCACGCGGGACTTCTGCCGGCCGGATTCAGCGCGGAGCACCTGGGTCCCAACGACTATTACTACTGGGACGACTTCTGGGGGGTGGCGGGTCTTCGCGCGTCCGCCTGGCTCCTGGATGCGCTCGGCGACGCGGATGCGGCGGCCTACTTCAGGCGCGAGGCGGACGGATTCCTCGCTTGTATCGAATCAAGCCTGTCCGGGGTATCCCGCCGCCTTCACCGTGCCGGTATGGCAGCCTCCCCGTACCGGCGGATGGACTCGGGAGCCATAGGCTCCCTCGCGGCCGGATACCCTCTGCGGATCTTCCCTTCCCGCGATCCCCGACTCCTGGATACGGCCGAGTATCTCCTCTCTTCCTGCCTCGTGAACGAGGGCTTTTTCCTGGACATCATCCACTCCGGGATCAACCCGTATCTGACCCTTCACCTGGCGCAGGTCCTTCTTCGCGCGGGGGACCTCCGTTTCCGGGATCTCGTCCGAACGACAGCGGACCTCGCTTCCCCCACGGGGCAGTGGCCGGAGGCCGTCCACGTGCGGACACGGGGAGGGTGCATGGGCGACGGACATCACGTCTGGGCATCCGCCGAATGGGTTCTCATGATCCGGAACAGTTTCGTCCGGGAGGAGGGGGATCGTCTCGTTCTGGGATCCGGTATCTTTCCCGAATGGCTGAACCAGCCGGAGGCCCTCGCCTTCGGCCCTGCCCCCACCGAGTTCGGGCCGGTTTCCGTCAGGATCGTTCCGAAAGGGACCCGGGCGGAAGTCCAGTGGACCGGCGACTGGCGGGGCGTCCCGCCGCATGTCGAGGTGCGCCTCCCCGGGTTCGCACCTGTCGATGCCGTCGGAGGGAAGGGTTCGGTCCTTCTTTCCCGGGAGGATCCGCCGTGAACATCCTGATGGTGACCAACACCTTCCTTCCCCACGTCGGCGGGGTGGCCCGCAGCGTCACGGGATTCACTGCCGAATTCCGGAAGCGCGGGCACCGCGTCGTCGTCGTGGCCCCGATATTCGAGGGAATTCCCGAGCGGGAGACCGACGTGGTTCGTGTCCCCGCGGTGCAGAACTTCAACGGCAGCGACTTCTCCGTCCCCATGCTCGCAAGCGGGAAAGTGATCTCGGCACTGAAGACATTCCCCACGCAGGTAGTCCACTCCCACCACCCGTTCCTGCTCGGCGATACGGCCCTCCGCGTCGCGGCCACTCGCGATATCCCCGTGGTCTTCACGCACCACACGATGTACGAGAAATACACCCATTACGTTCCGGGAGACTCGCCCAGGCTCAAGCGTTTCGTGCTCGACCTGGTCACCGGTTACTGCAACCTCTGCGACGCGGTCATCGCTCCCAGCAGGACGGTGGCGGAGGAAATCGTGAGCCGGGGGGTGACGGTCCCCGTGCATGTCATTCCTACCGGTGTGAACGTGGAAATCTTCGGCAAAGGAGACGGGGTGGCTTTCCGGAAGCGGATGGGAATCCCCCCGGACGCCTTTCTCGTAGGACACGTGGGGCGTCTCGCTCCCGAAAAAAACCTGGGATTTTTGACGGGAGCGATGGTCCGCTTCCTTCTCATGAACAGGGAGGCCCGCTTTTTCCTCGCGGGCGAGGGGCCCATGAAAAAGGTGATCGAACAGACATTCGCGGATCAGGGACTTGCGGATCGGTTTCATTCCCGGGGCGTCATGGATTTCCCCGAACTTGCGTCGGCCTACCGGGGCATGGATGTCTTCGCCTTCTCTTCCCGTTCGGAAACCCAGGGGATGGTGCTGACGGAGGCGATGGCGGCAGGTACGCCTGTGGTGGCGTTAGACGCCTCCGGCGTGCATGAAGTGGTGCGGGATAAAGAAAACGGGCGTCTGCTGCCCCGGGAGGACCAGGAGGAGTTCGTCTCCGCCCTCTCCTGGGTCGCTGGGCTTTCCCCGGAAGAGCGACGGCGCCTCGGGGAAGGAGTCGCAAGGACGGTGGACTCCTTCTCCCTTTCGAATACCGCGGAAGATGCCCTTGCCCTCTACGAATCCCTTATCGGGAGAAAGCCTTCCCGGAAGACGATCGAGCCGAGTCCCTGGACCTCGGCCCGGAAACGCGTCGAGGAGGAATGGAAGATCGTGCGCAACATAGCGCACGCAGCCGGTCAGGCCGTGCTGTCCCTGCCGAAAGAGGGAAAGGGTTAGCGGTTTACCGGGTCACAGGTACCAGTCCTCCCGGGACAGGGGCAGACCGCTTCTCCCCTCGTCGGGCTTGACGAGGAGAGACTGGTATACGTTGTAGACGCCCATCCGGAACCGGTAGGCCGCCGCGTTGAGGTAAAGTCGCCACACGCGGCAGGTAACCTCGTCCGTGGCGCGCCTCGCTTCCTCGCGCCGGGCCTCGAGGCGGCGAACCCAGTGACGGAGCGTGAGGAGGTAATGCTCCCGCAGGCTCTCCACATCGCGGACTTCAAAACCGCAACTCTCGGCGACGCGCAACGTGGTGCTGACGGGGATGAGATCGCCGTCCGGAAAGACGTAATGGTCCGAAAAATACGGCCCGGGACGGATCGGCAGACCCGCATGCCGTGCGATTCCATGGTTGAGAAAAACACCTCCGGGTCGAAGCAGCCGCCAGGCCCGGCCGAAGTATTCCATCATGCGTGTTTCCCCCACGTGCTCGAACATCCCCACACTGGCGATCTTGTCGAATTGCCCCGGAGCGTCGATCTCCCGGTAATCCTTTACCTCCACCCGGCAGCGGTCCGTGAGGCCCTCCTCCCGGATACGCGCAGCGGCCAGTTCCGCCTGAGGCTTGCTGAGCGTGATTCCGACCGCCTCCACTCCCCTGGTTTTCGCTGCATATAGGACCAGTCCGCCCCATCCGCAGCCGATGTCCAGCAGGCGCTCCCCGCGGCGGAGGCGAAGTTTCCGGCAGATATAGTCCAGCTTTCGCTCCTGGGCTGCTTCCAGCTCCTCCCCCGGTTCGTTGAAATACGCCGTGGAGTAGACCATTCGGCGATCCAGCCAGAGGGCGAAGAAATCGTTGGACACGTCGTAGTGATACCTCACGGCTTCCCTGTCGCGCCCAGGGGAATGGGGCGCTCCCGCCAAACCGTCAGCCCTTCTGCCGGCGGGAGGACGGTCGTCGGACGGCAGTTTCATCATTTGCCTCGCGAAGAAGAGCCGGTCGGCGACCCCCAGGCGCAGACCGCCCAGGTATTCCTCAATCGCAAACGCGGACTCGAAATCTCCCTCTACGTCGAAATCACCGAAAATATAGCTTTCCCCGAGGGCAAGATCGGATATTCGCCAGAACATCCTTCGAAGCGCCCCGGGACGGTTGATCACCAGAGTGAAAACCGGTTTCCGCCCCGCTTCGGGCTTGTAAACCGTCCCGTCCCACAGACGGACGGCAAAATTTCTCGGATGACAACCGGAGAAAAGGATTTGAAGAATACTCAAGCCGGTCTGGACGAAACGATCGGGAACGACCGGTGGCGATTCCGGCATCGCTGGCTCCTTCCCTCTCCCTGCGTCACTTCGTTTCCGGACGGTAAAGGTCTTTCAGCTTTTCCAGGTTTTCCTTTCCCTTTGCATCCCCGCTTCCCGCCGCCATGCGGAACCACTTCGCCGCCTCGGCATAGTCCTTCGGCAACCCCCGGCCCGTTGCGTACATCACCCCGAGGTTGTTCTGGGCATGGGGGTCTCCCTGGTCGGCAGCTTTCCGGATCCATTTCGCCGCTTCCTCGTCATTCCGTGTCACCCCTTCCCCGTTTGCGTACATCCACCCGAGGTCCTTCTGGGCCTCCGCATTCCCCTGTTCCGCCGACCTGTGGATCCATTTCGCCGCTTCGGCCGGATCCCTGCGAACTCCCTGTCCGTCCGCGTACATCGTCCCGAGGGCATACTGCGCTTCGGGGGAGCCCTTTTCCGCCACGGACGCGAGCCAGTCGAGAGCACCTGCGTTACCCTGCTTCGCGGCCTGCCGAAACCACCACAACGCTTCCGATGGGTCCCGACGCACGCCGACTCCGTACGCGTATGCCCTCCCAAGGCTGCTTTGCGCCTTCGGGTTTCCCCGTTCCGCGGCCTTTCGGTACCATTCTACCGCTTTCGCGCGGTCGCGCGGGACACCGAGACCGTTGGCATGCAGCACGCCGATGCCGTACAGGGCTTCGGCATTTCCCTGTTCCGCCGCCTTCCGGTACCACAACAACGCCTCGCCGTAATCCTGCTGATGGAACGCGTAGGCATCCCCGAGACTTGCCTGTGCCTCCGGATTCCCCTGTTCCGCTGCCTTCCGGTACCATTTCATCGCTTCCGCCGAATCCCGGGGGACGCCGCGTCCCGCTTCATACAGATTCCCCAGGCGGTGCTGGGCAAGAGGGTCCCCCTTCTCCGAAGCATCTTTGAGGCATCGGAAGAGCGCCGCGTCATCACGGGAGACCTTTTCGCATCCTGGGTATGCCGGCCCCTCGCTCCTGCCGCCATACCTCTCCGCGGAAACCCGGTCCGCCCCCCCGGCGATCGACGGCACTCCCGCCATCAGGAGCAGGAGTATCGCCGCGCACAAGGGCCTTTTCCCCATCGCCCCTTTTCCCCGTATACAGAAAGCACCTGGCCCATTTCCCTCTCTCCATTGATCCTTGTCGGGATGACGCCGCCGGCCGCTACCATGATGGTAGCAATTGCAAAATGCAATGAGAAGCGTAAGGAGGTGGGACGCGGAGACCGAGATTGACATCACCTGGGCATTCGGCCTATGCTCTCTCGGTATATTTGTCGGTATACAGAATACAGCCGGGCCCACCCCATCCTTGCGCGCCCGGCCCTCAGCAGGAAATCCATGTTTCCAGGGAGCGGGTTATGCGGATAACCTCGGAGTGGCGGGCACCCCCTGTCCTTCCCGGGAATGGTTTCCCGATACACCCGTATCGGGGGAAAAAACAAAATCACGAAAAAGGGATGGAACCATGCAGATTCTCTCCAATACCGTAGGCAGAAAGATCCTGATGGCGGTGAGCGGACTTTTCATGCTCTTCTTCGTCATCGTCCATCTGCTGGGAAACTCCACCATCTTCTTCGGCCCGAACGCGCTCAACACCTATGCCGAGAAACTGCACAGCCTTGGCCCGCTGGTCTGGGCATTCCGGGCCTTCATGCTTGCCATGCTCGGCATACACGTCGTCTTCGGCGTGCTGCTGACCCTCGAAAACTGGTCGGCGAATCCCGATAAATACGCCGTAAACAGAAAGGTCAAAGCCAACTTCTCCAGCGAGACGATGATCTGGACGGGGGCGCTCCTCTTCGCCTTCCTCGTGTATCACCTCCTGCAGTTCACCCTCCGCGTCACCCCCGACATCATCCCCGCGGCGGTCGCAAAACGGCCGGGAGACGTCTACTCCATGGTGGTCGCCAGCTTCCGTCACACGGTGATCGCCCTGCTCTACGTCGGGGCCATGGTGGTCCTCTTCCTCCACCTGCAGCACGGGATCCAGAGCTTCATCCAGACCCTCGGCTGGAACAACGAGCAGACCCTGCCCCGGTTCACCGCGCTTGGAAAGGTGATCTCGGCGCTGTTCCTCCTGGGGTACAGCGCCATTCCTGTTCTCATACTCGTCGGTTTTTTAACCAAATAGGGGGTCCCAAGTGATACTCGACGGAAAATGTCCGACAGGACCGATCGAAAAAACGTGGGACAAGCACCGCTTTGAAATGAAGCTTGTGAATCCCGCGAACAAACGAAAGTACAAGATCCTGGTGGTCGGGACCGGACTTGCGGGCGCCTCCGCCGCCGCGTCGCTCGGCGAGCTGGGATACAACGTGGAGGCCTTCTGCTACCAGGACAGCCCCCGCCGCGCCCACAGCATCGCGGCACAGGGCGGCATCAACGCGGCCAAGAACTACCCCAACGACAGCGACAGCATCTACCGCCTCTTCTACGACACCGTGAAAGGCGGCGACTTCCGTTCCCGCGAGGCGGACGTGTGGCGGCTCGCCCAGGTGAGCAACAACATCATCGACCAGTGCGTCGCCCAGGGCGTGCCCTTCGCCCGGGATTACGCCGGCTACCTGGACAACCGCTCCTTCGGCGGCGCCCAGGTGTCCCGGACCTTCTTCGCGCGGGGGCAGACCGGACAACAGCTTCTCCTGGGCGCCTATTCGGCCCTTTCGCGCCAGGTCAAGGCGGGAACGGTTACTATGTTCCCCCGCACCGAAATGCTCGATCTCGTGATCGTGGACGGGGAGGCGAAGGGGATCACGGTACGCGATCTCGTCACCGGGGAAATCCGCTGCCACGTGGGAGATGCGGTCCTCTTGTGCACGGGAGGCTACGTGAACGTCTTCTACCTTTCCACGAATGCCATGGGGTGTAGCGTCACCGCCATCTGGAAGGCCTACAAGAAGGGAGCATTCTTCGCCAATCCGTGCTACACGCAGATCCACCCCACCTGCATTCCGCAGGCGGGCGACTACCAGTCGAAGCTGACGCTCATGTCCGAGTCGCTCCGGAACGACGGCCGTATCTGGGTACCCAAGAACAAGGGGGATAAACGATCACCCGATGCGATCCCCGAGGAGGAGCGTGACTACTACCTCGAACGGAAGTATCCGAGTTTCGGGAACCTGGCTCCACGCGACATCGCCTCCCGTGCGGCGAAGGAACAATGCGACGACGGCCGCGGCGTCGGTCCGGGCGGACGCGGGGTCTATCTCGACTTCCGGGACTCCATCGCACGTCTCGGGGAGGAGACGATTCGCGAGCGGTACGGAAACCTCTTCGAGATGTACGAGCGGATCACCGACGAGAACGGGTACAAGGTGCCGATGCGCATCTACCCGGCGCCCCACTACGTCATGGGCGGCCTGTGGGTCGACTACAACCTGATGAGCAACGTTCCCGGACTCTTCGTCCTGGGCGAGGCCAATTTCTCCGTCCACGGGGCGAACCGCCTCGGGGCCAGCGCCCTCATGCAGGGGCTGGCCGACGGCTATTTCATCATTCCGTACACCGTGGCGCATTACCTCGCGCAAAGCAATCCCGGGAAGGTCACGTCGGACCATGCCGAGTGCAAAAAGTCGATCGAGGAGGTCAAGAACTCCACCAAGAAGCTCCTCTCCATCAACGGGCGAAGGACGGTCACGGAGTTCATGCGCGAGCTGGGCACCCTCATGTGGGACAAGGTCGGGATGGCCCGCAGCAAGGAGGGTCTCACCGAGACCATCATGAAGATCCCCGAGATCCGGGAGGAATTCTGGAAAAATCTGCGGGTGACCGGCAACGGCGCGGAGATCAACCAGCAACTGGAGAACGCGGGCCGCACGGCGGATTTTCTGGAGTTCGCCGAACTGCTCTGCCGCGACGCCCTCCACCGGAACGAATCGTGCGGAGGCCACTTCCGGGTGGAATACCAGTACGAGGACGGAGAGGCCAGGCGCGACGACAAGAACTTCTGCTATTCGGCCGCGTGGGAGTTCCGGGGGGTCGACAGCGAGCCCGAACTCCACAAGGAGCAGCTGGAATTCAAGGAAGTCCACCTCGCGGTAAGGAGCTACAAATAATGAGCCAACACGACGAACACAAGACGATGACCCTCAAGCTGATCGTCTGGCGCCAGAGCGGACCGGGGGAACCGGGACGGTTCGAGACCCTGACGGCCCGCAACATCACCGATCACCACTCCTTTCTCGAAATGCTCGACGTAGTGAACGAGGACCTCATCCGGGAGGGGAAGGAGCCGATCGTTTTCGACCACGACTGCCGGGAAGGAATCTGCGGGGTCTGCTCGCAGGTCATCAACGGCCTGGCTCACGGCGGCCAGGAGCGTACCACCGTCTGCCAGCTCCACATGCGAAAGTTCAAGGACGGGGATACCATCTACATCGAGCCGTGGCGGGCCCGTGCGTTCCCCATCCTCAAGGACCTGATGGTGGACAGGGGGGCGCTCGACACGATCATCCAGGCCGGAGGCTACATCTCGACCCACACCGGAGGAGCGCCCGACGCGAACGCCATCCCCGTCCCCAAGCCGGACGCCGAATATTCGATGGACGCCGCCGAATGCATCGGATGCGGCGCCTGCGTGGCGGCTTGTCCGAATGGAGCCGCCATGCTCTTCGCGGGGGCCAAGGTATCCCAGATGGCCGCCCTGCCCCAGGGGAAGGTGGAGGCAAAGGAAAGAGTCCTGGCGATGATCAAGACGATGCAGGAATGCGGGTTCGGAAACTGCACGAACCACTACGAGTGCCAGGCCGCCTGCCCGAAAGACATCCACGTGAAGTTCATCGCGCGGCTCAACCGGGAATACCTTAAGGCCCTGATCGGATAGAAACCGTTACCGGAGGCAACAACAGGGGGGAGGGGCGATGGTGTCCCTCCCCTCTTTCGTTTTTCTTCGGTCCCTTATTCCCCCCGCCTGTGGTCGTCGATGAGCGGGAAGGTGTTGCCGTAGACGATCTGCCGCACCTGTTCGAGAAATGCGAGGGGAAAACCCAGATCGACGCGGCTTACCTCGTCGAGCCGGCCGAGTTGCTCCGCGGAAAGGGCGACATCGAGGGAACCGAGGTTGTCTTTCATCTGTGCGGTCTTCGAAGCCCCCAGGATGGGGATGAACACCCCCTGCGGGCGATGCCTAACCCAGGCGATGGCGACCTGGGATGGCGATCTGCCGATCTCCTTCGCTACCCGATCGACTTCTTCCGCGATGCGTAAATTCCGTTCCGTAACGTAAATATTCCCCCATTCCTCCTGGGAGCCGTACCGGGCATCTTTCGGGCGGGGCTTCCCGGCCTTGTACTTCCCGGTCAGAACCCCTCCTCCGAGCGTCCCCCAGGGCGTGACCGCGAGGTCCAGTGCCCGGGCCATGGGGAGGAGTTCCCGCTCGGGCGTCCGCTCGATGAGGCTGTAAGGGATCTGCAGCCCGGCAAATGCGGTCCACCCCATGAGGTCCGCGAGGGTGTTCGCCCGGGAGACGACCCAGGCGGGGGCGTCGGAGATGCCCACATAGAGGATCTTTCCCGCCCGGACCATGTCGTCGAGAGCCCTCATCGTCTCTTCCACGGGAGTCATTGGGTCCCAGGCGTGGACCCAGTACAGATCGACATAGTCCGTCTTGAGACGCGAAAGGCTTTCCTCGAGAGACCGGGTCATATTCTTCCGGTGGTTCCCTCCGGCGTTCGGGTCGTCCGGTCTCATGTTCAGGGTGTATTTCGTGGCGAGGACGAACCGTCCCCTCTCCGAGGCGACGAATTCGCCCACGAACCGCTCGCTCGTGCCGGCAGTATAGTAGTTGGCGGTATCGATGAAGTTGCCCCCCGCCTCAGCGTAAACCTCGAATATCCTGCGGCTCTCCTCCCTGGATGCCCCCCAGCCCCACTCCTCGCCGAAGGTCATCACGCCAAGGCACAGCTCCGACACCCGCAATCCGGTCCGCCCGAAAAGCTTGTAGCGCATACCCTTCCTCCTGTAAGGGATACCCCTCGCCTTGCCGGATCTTCGATAGTCGTTCCGGGAAGAACTCACCGTTAAGGAAGAACGCTTGTCTTACTTGACAAACGTTCCGTTGCGCAGATCCGACAGCGCCTGGTCGATTTCCTCCTTCGTATTCATAACGAACGGGCCGTATCGTGCGATCGGTTCGCCGAGGGGCTTCCCCGAGAGAAGCAGGAACCGGACGGGGTGGCGATCCGTGCGGACAAACACGGAATCCCCGTCCCCGAAAACCACCAGGTTCGGCGAGGAAACCTTGACCCCTCCCCCGTTGACCTCGGCTCCGAAAATCCCCTTCCCCTCGAAAACGTACGCACAGGCCGCGTGCCCCCGGGAAACGGGCTGCCCGAACGACCGGCCGGCAGGGATCGAAACATCCAGGTAGCCGGGATCGGCGTGGATTTCCGTGACCGCTCCCCCGACTCCATCCACCTCTCCCGCGACCACCCGGATGCGGACCCCCCCCTCGCGGGCGATCTGGGGGATGCGGGCCGAGAGCACCTCCTGGTACCGGGGCCTTGTCATCTTGTGCTTTGCCGGAAGATTTACCCACAGCTGGAACCCGTACATCTTCCCGTTCTTCGGTTGGGGCATTTCCTCATGGAGGATCCCGCTGCCCGAGGTCATCCACTGGACATCCCCTGCGCCGACCGTGCCGGAATTCCCCAAGCTGTCCTTGTGGTTAACGACCCCGTCCAACATGTAGGTCACCGTCTCGATCCCCCGGTGGGGATGCATGGGGAAACCCGGCAAATAATCGCCGGGGTCGTCGGATCCGAAGTGATCGAAGAGAAGAAAAGGATCGAGGTAGTCGAGCCTTCGGGTCGCGATGCTCCGGCGAAGCCGGACCCCTGCCCCTTCCCTTACGAATTGCGGCTCGATGACCTCTTTGACCGGCCTGGCGTTCATACCGATGTCTTCTCCCCCATGCTATTCTTCCATCGTGAATTCCTGCATGTCGAACCAGAAGCCGTTCTGGCCGATGGAGTCGATCTCGGCCTTCAGGATCTTCATGTGCAGTTCCTCTTCCTTGGCCAGTGCGAGAAACATCTCTTTCGCTTCGGGGGAATCCGATCTGGCGGCCAGGTCGAGGTAATACTGGTTCGCGATGATCTCCCGGTCGACGGCGAGATTGAGTATCCGGATCTCGTCTACATCCACCAGGTCCTCTTCCCTGATCTCCTTGTCCGGATAGGCGCTCGAGGTAAACACGGCGGCTACCGCGTCGATCTCTTCGGCTTTGGGAAGAACCCACGGCTGGTTCTTGAGCATGTTCATCAGGTGCCTTTCGAGCTTGGTCAGGTGCCCCACCTCGTCGTCGGCCAGGTTGATGAGCACATTCTTCGCCTTGGGATCCCGTACCGCCTTCGCGAACTTGATGTAGGCCCGGATGGCATCCTTCTCGCGGAAGATCCCCCGATGGATGATGGCGACCGCCTCGGACGTTTTCATGCCCTGCCCCCCTTCGATTGATTTCGCTGGCGAATTTCCGTGGAAAAGAAACTATCGCCTATCATACTCAGGAACTTGCCCGTTGGCCATACATCCGGAAAAGAAAGCGGTTCCGGAGAGAGTTCGTTTCCCTACACGATTTTGATGCAGTTCCGTCTTGCCTATTTCTTTTTAATGTCATAGTTCTGTAAAAAGACCCTCAAACCGTCCCGTTTCGGTCGACTGATGAAAGGAGAGGAGCATGGTACGCAAGAAACGAAAAAACCAGTATCTCCTTCGGATTACCCGTATCGAATCGATCCATGTCCATGACACGCCGGGCCATGCCATGTCTCTCGTCGAAATGGAGGGGGAACCCATCGGGGAGCTCGACGTGGGGGTCGCCGGCGAGTTCGTCTCCCGCCGCAGCGTCACCTTCCTTGACCGGACCAAAAGCAGAGGTCCCATGATGGGGTATTCCATGGCCTACTTCCGGCATGGATCCGTTTACACCCGCTTCGAAGGAGAGCGGGTCAGCAAGGAATACGAAAAGAGCACGGGCACGTGGAAAACCTTCGACGGGTCGGGCAAGCTGGCAGGCATCAAGGGAGAGGGCACGTTCAAGATCACGCTGGCGGAACGGCGGAACGAGTTCATCCTCGACTTCGAGGGCGAATATGAGCTCTGATCTTGCTATTCTCCGTCTTAACAGGATGGCGCACACCTTTCACAAATCTCATATATTAGATCATATTCAAACATACAAATATTCCATTACATTACGATATATCCTTACATGAAGCCAGGCTCCGGTCCGATAATCAGGAACAGCTAAGGGGGACTTCGTCTTCCTGTCGCGCTCGTATCGTTCGATCTGCCCTTCGTTCATCGCGTGCTCATCCTACGGGGTGGTTTCAGACCAAGGTGGCGCGTGTATACCTGATGTGATAAATGTTAACGGAACACTTTCGATAAGAATTTTCGTTCAGGATACAGGATGAACCTCCTCGCCTGTCACGAATGCGACCTGGTGCAGAAGATCCCGCCGATCCCGGCGAGGTCCGCCGCCCGGTGCGTTCGCTGCGGGGCTGTCCTGTTCCGGAACAAGCCCGACAGCATCAACCGGGCCCTTGCCCTGACCGTGGCCGGAATCGTCCTGTTTGCCGTGGCCTGCAGCTTCCCCTTCCTGACGATGAAAAACGCCGGCATCGTGCAGAAGACCGCATTGTTCACAGGGATCATCAATCTGTACCAGCAGGATATGCCGGGGCTGGCGACACTTGTGTTGCTTACCTGTGTACTGGTGCCGCTCGGTCAGATGCTTTGCATGCTATATATCCTGATCCCGCTGAAACAGAACCGTGTTGCCCCTTATTCGGCCTGGTTGTTCCGCTTTTACCTGGACTCACAACCGTGGGGGATGATGGAGATTTTCCTGATCGGTATCTTGGTCGCCCTGGTGAAGCTGGGGAAGATGGCGACCATCGTGCCGGGCCTTTCCGTGATCGCGTTCGGCATACTGATTTTCGTGATGGCCGCGTCTTCTTCCGCCGTCGACCCGCACCTGGTGTGGGAACGTCTGGAGAAGAACTCGTGAAGGGCGGCATGAAATCTGCGAAACAGCTTGGGCTGGTCAGTTGCCACGATTGCCATCTGCTCAGCCGGCCCCCCGGGCTGTCGTCCGGCCAGCAGTCATCCTGTCCTCGATGCGGAGCCACGCTGCACCTGCGCAAACCCAACAGCATCAGGAGAACCTGGGCCTTGCTGATCGCCGCGGCGATCTTCTACATCCCGGCCAACGTGCTCCCGATGACCATCACCACAGCCCTGGGAAACACGCAGGCCGACACCATCATGAGCGGCGTGATCTACTTCCTTTTTCACGGTTCTCCGGAAATCGCTATTGTGATCTTTGTCGCAAGCATCTTTCTCCCCATATTGAAGCTGATCATACTGGCCTATCTGCTGATCTCCGTGCAACGCAAATCCGCCTGGCGGCCGCGCGACCGCACACAGCTCTACCGGATCACCGAGGCGGTCGGGCGGTGGTCCATGACCGATGTCTACGTCGTGACCATCCTGGTGGCGCTGGTCAAACTCGGCTTCTTTGCCACCATAGACGCGGGACCGGCAGCTGTTTATTTTGCCGCTGTCGTGGTGATCACCTTGATCGCCGCGGAAAGTTTCGACCCGCGGCTTATCTGGGACGCATTGGAGGAAAAGCATGAGTGAAGAGACCTCTCGACCGAATCCCGGGGAAGAGTTCGTCCCCGCGGCGGAAGTCCGGACCAAGCGCAGTTTCTCCATCGTCTGGATCATTCCGCTGCTGGCGCTGGTCATCGGGGGATGGCTGGCCTACAAGGCCCTGTCGGAGAAAGGACCGACGATCACCATCAGCTTCGAGAATGCGGAAGGCCTCGAGGCAGGCAAGACCAAGGTCAAGTACAAGAACGTCGAAATCGGAGAGGTCACGGATATCTCTTTCAGCGGGGATCTTGACCGGGTAGTGTTGACCGCGGAAATGCACAAGGGGGTGGAGCCCTACCTGACCGACAATACCCGTTTCTGGGTAGTCCGTGCCCGGGTATCCGCAGGCGAGGTCAGCGGACTGGGAACGCTCTTTTCCGGAGCATATATCGGGATCGATCCGCAGAAGAAAGGAAAACCGCAAAACCACTTCAAGGGACTGGAGGTCCCCCCCGTGCTGACCACCGGACTGCCGGGCCGGCATTTCACTCTGCGTTCCGATAATCTGGGCTCCCTCAATATCGGGACCCAGGTGCACTACCGGCAAATAACGGTCGGCAAGGTGGTGAGCTATGAGTACGATCCCGCGCGGGACGACCTGAAAATCCGGGTGTTCGTGAAAGCTCCGTTTCACGAAAAGGTGAGCAAGAATACGCGTTTTTACAACGCCTCCGGAATCGACCTCTCCCTCAATGCCAACGGCTTGCGGGTCAACACGGATTCCCTGGTCTCCATCGTACTTGGGGCGGTTGCCTTCGAAACCCCCGCAAGCCTGAAAGCGGGCGAGCAGGCTCCCGAGGATTTCGAATTCAGGCTTTACCCGGACAAGGAAAGCATCAAGCAGAAAGAATATGCAACGAAGCAATATTACCTGCTCTACTTCGAGGATGACGTCAGGGGCCTGGCAAGCGGAGCCCCGGTGAGCTTCAAGGGGATCCAGGTCGGCCAGGTGGTTGATTTCTCCTTACAGTTCAACTGGGAAAAAAGAGACTTCCAGATCCCCGTGCTGATCGAGATCGAGCCGGAACGGATCGAGATGATCCACGGAAAGCAGTCCAAGGGCAAGAAACTCATCGACGAGTTCGTCGCGCGGGGTATGCGTGCCCAACTCAAGACCGGGAACCTGCTCACGGGACAGAAATTCATCGACCTCGCGTTTCATCGCGACGCCCCCCCGGAGAAAGTCCGCTATGACGAGGCGTACCCGGTGGTGCCCACGATTCCGCAACCCCTGCAACAGATTATCGACAGAGTGGAAAACATTATCGATCGCATCGACAAGATTCCGACCGACGAGATCGGCCGCGACGTGAAAACCGTCCTGGAATCCGTGAACAACAACCTGCGCAAGACCGAGGCCATGTTCGGGAAGATCAACGAAAATACGCTGCCTGAACTCACCAGGACCATGGAAAAGGTCCGGACAAGTCTGGCGGAAATCGAAAATGGCTATGGAGCGAATTCCAGCACGAACCAGGATTTGCGCAAGGCGCTCGACGAGCTGGGCGAGGCGGCGCGCTCTATCCGGGTCCTCACGGAGTACCTGCAGCGCCATCCCGAATCGCTGATTCGTGGAAAGGACGATAAGGAATGACCGCGGTTCACGCCTGTCAGGTTTTCTGCGGGGGGTGGTAAACCGGAGGCTTAGTCGCTTCGCGCATTCCGGCAGAGCACACCGATGAGCTCCGGGAAAGGAATATTCTTCCGGTTCTTCGGGGGGATCCTGGTCTTCCTGGTTCTCCTCGCGACCCTGCTTTTCCTCCTGCCTCTCCTTTCCAGGCAGGAGTGGTCCCGGGAGAAGATCGCGGGAATAGCCTCCAGGCTCGTAGGGGGAACCGTGGCGATCCAGGAGGCAGACCTCTCCTACTGGCCGCACCCGCACCTCACGATCGGGGGAACAAGGTTTTCCATCCCCGGCAAGGCCACCGGGACGATCCGGACTCTGACAGCTTATCCCCGGATCGTTCCCCTTCTGTGGGGGGAGGTGCGGGTCTCGGAGCTTCGCCTCGAGGCTCCGGTTGTTACTGTCACGATTTCCGAAAAGGCGGAAAGCAAACCGCGGGAGGAAGGGGCGGTATCCTCTCCCGTCTCCCTCGAGGTAAATGTTCGGTCCCTGCTGGAATCGATGGCCCGAAGCGCCCCGTCCCTAAGGCTCATGCTGAAAGACGGCCGCGTGGATTTGTCCGGAGGGGGTTTCCCTCCGCTTTCGTTCCGTGAAATCGAGGGGAGCGCCGGACTGCCCCCGGATGGGCCAAACCTCGATCTTTCGTGCACCGGCACCCTGTGGGAGCACGGATCGGTGAAGGGAGTTTTTCAGGCGGAGTCCCTTTCAGGTTCGGGGCGAATCGTCCTGAAAGGGTTCCGCCCGCACCTTGTCTCCGGATATCTCTTCCCGGAATCCGGATCAGGAATATCCGACTCGGACATCGATCTCGATCTGCGCGTGGAGGCGGACGGTTGGGCAAAGATGCGCGCAGAGGGGGACGTCTCCCTCCACCGCATGGCGCTTTATCGGGGGAAAAGGAGGCTGGAACTTGAGGGCGGCACGATCCAGGGAACGCTGGATCGGGACGGGGAGAAGATCACGGTAGCGCTCAGGCATCTCTCCCTCGATTCCCCCCGGCTCCTGCTCTCCGGGAACCTCTTCCTGGACGGGGAGACCGGACAGTCCCGCGCGGACGCGCAGGCCAGACAGGTGGACATCGCTTCCGTGCGGGAGCACGCCCTGGCCCTGGCGGGGGACGTTCCCCTCGTTACGGATATCTTCTCCATCGTGAAGGGGGGGACGATCCCGGTGCTTGCCTTCCACGCGGAAGGGAAAACGGCAGGTGACCTGTGGCAGTTGGGAAATATGGGATTTACGGGGCGCATTCTCGAAGGAAAGGTCACTGTCGACGCGGGGAACACGGACTTGAACATCGATCGGATCCGGGGGAATCTGGCCCTCTCGCAGGGCTTCCTTACGGCGAACGGTCTTGAGGGGAACATGGGGAAGATCGCGGCCCAAAGTGGTGCACTCCGGATGGGCCTTCTCGGGTCTGACCCCCCGTTTCACCTGGAGACAGACGTATCGGCTGATGCTTCCGAACTCCCCTCCCTTCTGAACCGGTTGATCCCGTCGGATTCGTTCCGGAAAGAGATCTCGCACGTGGAGGCCCTGAAGGGAAACGCCTCCGGAAGGCTGATACTCGGCGAAACCGTGGGGTCGATCCAGGTGGCGGTCAAGGTCGACGCGATGAACCTGACCGCGAAGTACGATCGCCTCCCCTATCCCCTGACGGTTTCCGGCGGAAGATTCCTCTATCGGGGCGAAGAGATCGCCGTGACCGGGGCGCGAGGCGAGATGGGGAAATCCACCTTCTCGGGTCTATCCTGGACGGTCCGGATGACGGAACCGCCCTCCCTCGAGATCCGGTCCGGGGAGTTCCGGCTCTCCCTCGACGAACTGACCCCTTGGGCCCGCACGGCCGAAGGCCTCCGAGAAACCATGTCGAGGATCAAGGAGTCGAGGGGCACCGCTACTCTCTCCATAAACCGCCTCGAAGGTCCGGCCTTTGCGCCCGCGGAATGGAAATTCAACGTGTCCGGGAATGTGGAGCACCTGTCTTTTTCGATCCCCTCCGTTCCCGGGACGATCGACGTAGCCCAGGGAACGTTCCGGGCAACCCCGGAGAAACTCTTTTTCGAGGATCTCCGGACGAAGTTTCTGGACGCCTCGATCGCCGTCTCGGGCTCCTTCGAAGGCTACCGTACCGACGTCCAACAAGGTGTGGCAAACGTGTCAGGGCTGCTCGGTGCGGAGGCGATCGGCTTCCTTTATGACCGGGGGAATATTCCTCCCGGTTTCCTCGTCCACC
>Ga0210060_1000140_pt1 | contig 41366 bp, 30 predicted proteins | sample Joice_CattailNLB_FD_184871 | JGI IMG/M metagenome (GOLD analysis project Ga0210060, IMG submission 184871) | Wetland microbial communities from San Francisco Bay, California, USA, that impact long-term carbon sequestration - Joice_CattailNLB_D2... | ecosystem: Environmental > Aquatic > Marine >...
AAATTGCCTGGTGATTTCCTCTATCTTCATAATCGTATAATTCGCAGTTTCATCTACTGCAACTAACATATATTTCAGCCACCTTTCCCAATCTCCTCTACTGGATACACCATTCAGGTAGTGATAATAACTATCCTTATTGTTAATGATATACTTACTTAAGTACAGTATGGGCTGGCTTAGTAATCCTTTACTGATCAGAGTCAGTGTATTCAGAATTCTTCCTGTTCTGCCATTTCCATCTGAAAAGGGATGGATAGCCTCGAATTGATAATGGCCAATTGCCATCTTCAGCAAAGGATCAATATCATAGTCTTCATCATTATTGATAAATGCAAAATAATTCTTGAGCAATTCATTCATCAGATCATCGCCTTTAGGGGGAGTGTAAACGACTTCACCACTTGTGATACTTTTCCCACCTTTGATAATTCTGACGTTTGAATGCTCTGACCGGATGCCTGTTTTGGTTTGCTTGATATTCTGATAAATCTTAATGATTGTATCGGAATCAATATGCTTATTCTTCTTTATCAGATCGATTCCTGTCCATAAAGATTCTCTATACCTGAGTACTTCTTTAGCTGCAGGTGAAATCGCTGTGTCAGTTGTGGAAATCGCTTTATATAGTTCATCATCGGTTGTAAAAATATTTTCAATCTCTGAACTTGATTTTGCTTCTTGCAATGAGATCGTGTTTACTAACATCAGCGGATTAGGCAGATTTTTTGAGATCCCATCAAGTTTTCCCAATGACCTGTGCGCTTTGGCTAAGAGGAGCATCACTTCCCTGGTGTAGATCAGGTCATCATCAGGTGGTAATAAGGGAAGCTGGTTATAGGGTGTGTTTCTGTCAAATGTCATTGTTACACTATTTTGTTTGCACAAAAATACGCAATATTTGTGCGAACGGTGTATTTTCTGTCAAAAAACTTATCATAACTTTATGCTTCGCACAAAAAAGCACATTATTTGTGCGAATGATCCATTTGCTGTCAACATGTACTATTCTACCCCGTGGCCGGTAAGTCCGCTCGCTTTGATGGTCCTGAAGTGAAGGATATGGCGACGATCAGGCTCCGGACTCCTGCTGAGAAACTGGCAGGATAGTTCTTTTAATACAATTTGGGGATAAAATTCCCCCGGACCACGGAACTTATTTGCTGGGCAATCTCTTTGGCTGAATACTTGAAAAGATTCGCGCCCACTTCATACAGGAAATATATTTCCTTGGTAAATAACTGGTTGTCCGACATGGCCACCCCGATGAGAAATTCAAACATGGGGTCGCGTTCGGCGGGATTGTGCTGCATAATGGTAGAAGCCGATTGCAGGAAAATATCATTCTGAGCCTTTTGATCTATAATACCCTGTAATAACTCCCCAGGGAAAATCAGGAAATTGGCCAGTTGCTGGATGATAATTTCATACTCGTCCTTATTCATTTTCGCATCGACTCCCGCCATCACCAATCCGGCTGAAGCGATGAACAAACTCCTTTGCTGGTCCAATTCTGAATTTCTGATAACAAGCAAGAGGTTGGTGAGTTCTTCCATATTGGAAGTGAGCACAGGATCTTTTTTAGTTGGTTTGTTCTCCAGAATGGATTTGTATACTGTGGACTGTGCGAAATACTCCAGCGCTTTAATCCTTATGGGGTTCATTGGATGGGAGGCAACATTGATGGTATTTTCTTTTTTGAAGGACTCGAGCAGTTTCTCATTTTCCTCAAGAAAGGTTGCAAAGTTGAGGTTGAACCTGTCCAGGCTCAGGCCTGAAGACATCTTAAAAAAGGCGGATACACACTTATTGGGGTCCCCGCATGCAATTAACCCGTAGCGATCGGCCGTCAATTCTGAGAGTTTATCCCATAGGGTGATCTTATTGTACAAAAGAAGAGGAATCCCCTGATAATTTGGGAACACAAATTCTATGACCCCTCTTATATGAATATTTTTACTGATGATATGTCCCAGTTCATGCCCAATCACAAATCTTAATTCATCCTCATCCAGCGCATTTACAAGGCCGGAGTTTAAATTGACCAGGTGGGGTTCCCCCTCTTCCTCGCTTGCTGAGGCCGACGCATTAAAATCCGGTGCATTCGAAATATAGAACTCAACGGGTTCAGTGAATTTCAAGGCTTCGCAAACATCCTTAAATGGTTTATACAGCTCAGGCAGCAGATCCGCTCCCAGTTTAAAACTATGTCCCTCGAGCAGGTATTTGTAATAGTTCCCCGATTTTTCGACCTTGGCCTCCTTCTTGATTTTACTGATCACATCGGCTTCAAGAATTTCCCGAAGATCTTTGCCAATTTCCTGCTCGAATTTTATCCGAATGCTGTCGTAGTCCATTTTTTCTTTCTATTGAGTTGATTTCCAAATCAGTTTTAAGATCCCGGCCCAGGTGAGATCTTCTTCTGTATACTTCATTGCCTGATCGAAAACTTCGAATTCATCTGGCTCTGATATTCTATCTGCCTTACTCAGAGGTGCACTCATGGTGGGGCCACTTTCCTCGAAGTGTTGTGTATCTGAAATAGCTTCAGTAATGCTTGCGATGATCTTCTCCAGTTCAGGATGGTTGATCTCGGTCCGGATCTCGAGGATGAAGTCGAGGACCCTGGCCAGGAGCCCCGATTCTTTGATGGTGACATTGAAAATGGAATAGTCCCGTTCCCCGTAGGTATAGTGACCGCCGGACTGCACAATGGGTGCGTTGAATCCGAGTATGTCGCTTCGCATGACCCTGATGTCCTCCCTGGTGGTGCGTTCCGAGATCCCGGAATAGATCCCGCGGTGCTCCTTCAGTGCGCTGGCACAGGCCTCCGACAGGTCCCCTATGGTCCATTTCCTGTATGGATTGGAGAGACAGGTATCAATGGTTCTGTACCTGATAAGGGCGTTGAGGTTTGCCGGCATCTTTTTTTTTCTGAATGCAGATAGGTTGCATTGTGGGTTCCGAATATTGCGGTGAGTATGAAAATAGAGATTATTCAGAGTATTAACAACCTAAATCCTTAAGATCATGAAAACCATCAGCAAACAATTTCAAAAGGCAGGGAACATCTCCCTGGTTCAATTAGAAACATTAGAAGGGGAGGGGCTGTGTTTTATCCCTGCCGCATCGGCCATTGATAAGGGTGCACTGGAGATCCGTGAGGTCAGGCAGGAAGGCTCCGTAAACACGCTGCTTGCCATCAATTTTTCCAATCAGAATTGCCTCCTGACCGATATGGACCTGCTCAAGGGGGTCAAGCAGAACAGGGTGGTCAATACATCGGTTCTTCTTGCTCCGAATTCAAAAAGGGAGATAAGGGTATCCTGTGTGGAACGATCGCGCTGGTCGTACGACTCTCCTGACTTCAAAAGTGCACCATCGGTCATGGACCCGAAAATGCGTGCTGCCAAGGCGGCTTCACTGAGCGAAGATATGGGGGGAATGGTCTCAGAGACCCAGTCGAGAATATGGGATCTGATCAACCAGGAGATGACCGCGCACAATGTCTTCAGCGGAACCGAGGATTATAATTCAGTCCTTGAATCTAAAGCAAGCGTTCTGCGTTCGGGATTCAAATTCTTAAACGAGAAGAGCTGTAACGGCCTTGCTATCTTTGAAGGCCGGAAACTAGTCTCCTTTGATATCTTCGGAAACCGTGAGGTGTACAGTTACTATTTCGACAAGCTGACCCGGGATGCGCTCGGACATGCCAGGTCAGGGAAGGATGATGAGGCCTTGAAGCAGGCAGAAGCCTTCTACCGTCTGGATGAATTCCTGGACGAATTCGAATCAAAGCTCGGTAATCCTGTTAAACATAGCCATGGGGAGATTGGTGAGTTCAGCTGGTCGGGTGACCGCAACAACCCTGGATTCCTGTTGAACTTTGAGAAGCAGCTGGTGCATATGGCAGGTTTTGCCGGGTGAGACTTTAATTTCATTGAATGGTTCAGGACGTCCTTTGTCCTGAACTTCTTTTGTTTTTAATTTTTAATCAAGCATTTGTTGAAGATTATAATAAGGAGGTAGTCAGTTTTACTACTGAACACATTATTTTTCCTGATACCTCTTGCTAGTGTTTATTATTCAAATCGCGGGTCTATAACCTCCATCTATTTCTTTCTGCCTTTTTTCAATATGTAAGTGATCAAATTCCTTAGGTGATCAGGAACGTTCTCCTCATCCAGGTTAAGTTCTCTTTTCCTGCCATCTTGTTGAATCGAAACCTTATATTGAAACTGATCGGGCATTGTTGAAGAGTTTTTCACTGGTTCTGGTAAATTGAAAATATCCGACCTATTGATCATCGTTTTAAGATGCTCTTCTTCAGATGTATCCAGGTCTTTGCTATTTATTTCAATTTCAGTGATCATACCAGTAAAACCACCTGATCGTTGGAGCCAAATATGGAAATGTTCCTGATCCATCTATATATTAGGAGTTGCTTCGACCAAATATACTTCGAATAGTTCGAAGAATCCTACCAGAACATCCGGTATTGGTATCTGCATTCGGTATGATTCCAACTTTTTCCCAGCCGTTATAAACTGCCTTTTGTTCCGTGCTATTGTTACCATATAAATCACCTGCAACTTTGTAGGTTGCATTGGCTGCTGCCTGAAAATCTGCGGATTGGGTTAACTCATCACATAACGATTTATACCAGATTAGTCCAGCTTTTTCCCATGCATATCCACCAATTTCTGTAGCCACATTATAAAATGCTTTATTCGGGATCCCGGAATTAATATGTACACCCCCGTTGTCTGAGGTTGTATCAACGTAATCACTCATATGGTCCGGTTGTGGATCAGTTCCAATAAGAGGATCATCATAAGCTGTACCTGGAGCTTTCATTGACCTTATTCCAATAGCATTAATGTTCTCAGAAAAAATTCCCGCACCAATGATCCAATCTGCCTGATCTGCAGTCTGATCTTTAACATGTTGTTTTACAAGTGACCCAAATACGTCAGAAATGGATTCATTTAACGCACCTGATTGATTCCGGTATACCAGGTTTGCTTCATATTGAGTTACTCCGTGAGTAAGCTCGTGACCAATAATATCAACAGCTATTGTGAATCGGTTGAAAATCCTTTCAGCTTCAGGCAAGTTCTCATCTCCATCTCCAAACACCATCTGATCACCGTTCCAGAATGCGTTATCATATCCTACCAGGTAATGGACTGTTGAAATGAGGTCCAATCCTTGATTATCAACTGAACTTCGTGAAAAAACATCTGAATACAAGTCATAGGTTGCACCTGTACCTTCATAGGCTTCATCAATAGTGTTATCTCCTGTAGGCGCCTCACCTTCACTTCGTTTTAGGGTGCCCGGAAGATTAGATCCATTTTCTGCGTCATAAACTAACCTGTTTTTTTGTCCAGCTGCTGCTTGCGCTTTTTTAGTAAGTTCTGAAAGATATTGCCTTTGACCGCGGATCTGCCCCGCAATGCGAGCATATTCTTTGACTTTTTCTTTCTGTTTGGGAGTACCGTTTTCGAGTATCTTTTCTACCATATGCGGTGGAATGATACATCGTATGGGACTTGAGTAATTGCACATAGCGATAAAATGAATGGTTGTAAAATTAATCTTCACTACAATTTCTTAATTGTAATTAATAGAGAATAGTACCAAGTGGTCTAATCTGTGAGAGAGGATTAAAATGTCTGGCTTTACAAGAGAAAGATACAATGTAAAAGGAAAAGAATCTATTTTATTTAAGATTAATATTAGGGGTTGTGTAATATTATTAACGCCTGTTTTAAATATTTAATAGGGCAAATCCTTGATCCCAATTCTGGCAGGAGCTGCATTTGGAGTGACTCCTTAATCTACTTGCAAGAATATGGGTGAATGATAAACTAAATTCATTCTCAGTTGTTTATGTAGAAATATTCGGCCTGAAGCAATTCTTATATGCCTGACAGACTATCCAGATTCTGGCAAGAACTCAAACGCAGAAATGTTGTCCGGGTAATCACGGTCTATGCAGGGGCTGCATTCGTGATTATTGAGCTGATCAATAATATTGCAGGACCACTCCGCCTGCCAGAATGGACTCCGACGCTGGTTATTATTCTACTTGCAATCGGATTCCCGATAATTATCATCTTCTCCTGGATTTACGATGTGCACCCGGAAGGCGGGGTAGTAAAGACAGTACCCGCAGACAAGGTTAAGTCAGAGGATATGCCCAAATCATCCAACAGTTGGAAGATCGCCAGTTATATCAGTTTTGTGGTGATCATTGTTCTGATTGTTTTAAATATCGGTCCGAGCACAGGTAAGAAAGAGATACTTGAGAAATCCATTGCGGTGCTTCCATTCAGGAATGACAGCCCTGACGAGGAGAATGTGTATTTCATTAACGGGACCATGGAGGCCATTCTGGACAACCTGTGTAAAATTAAGGATCTGAGAGTCCCGGGACGAACTTCGGTTGAGCAGTACAGAGGGGTGGCTAAATCACTTCACACAATTGCAGAGGAGCTTAATGTTAGTTATATCCTTCAGGGCAGCGGTCAAAAAATAGGTAAACGCATCTTGCTAAATGTTCAGCTAATCGACGGGATCAATGACCATCTTCTCTGGTCCAAACCATATGAAAGGGAGATCGAACAGATAGAAGACCTTATAGATATTCAAAGTGAAATTGCTCAGCAGGTGGCAGAAGAAATACATGCGGTCATCGAACCTGAGGAAAAGCAGCTTATTGAGAATATTCCTACCACCAGCCTGACTGCGTTTGATTATTATCAGAGGGGAATGGCTGAATTAGCAAAAAGTAATCATGACTATGCTAAACAGCTTTTTCATGAAGCAATACAATTTGACTCGACTTTCGCACAGGCATATGTTGGGTTGGCCCTGGTTTATAGGTCAAATCATTACTGGGAAACGGCATTAGAGGAGGATTTTCTTGATTCTGTCCTGGTGCTGGCCGACAAAGCACTATCGATAGATAATAGACTTTCTGATGCATACACAGTCAGGGGATATTACTATTATCAGGTCGGTGAACCTGACAGGGCCATCCACGATTTTGACAGAGCCGTAGAATTCAATCCAAACAACGGCAGGGCATATCGGCTTAGAGGAGAACTGTATTCGCTTAAGGACCTGGACAAATCAATGAAAGATTATCATAAGGCAATGGAACTTCTTCGGGGGGATCAGCTACCGGCGATGCTTAATAGTATGGGATTGATGTATCTTCGCACAGGTTTTTTTGAAAAATCAAAGTACTATTATTCGGAAGCATTCAAATTAACAAGGGATTCACTGCAATATTATAATGGACTGAAAATGTGTGAATTTGTCACTGGAAATTTTTCGGGTTCTATCGAATATAGTAAAAAGATTCAGGCATTGGATACGACGATCAATGATCTCAGTAATACGAACCTCGAGCTGGACAATTGGTTTGGAGAATGTTATATGATGAATGGTGATTTTTTAGAAGCATTGAAATACTATAATAAGTGGTTAGAAAAAGGCCAGTTACGCGGACAGAATGCTCTGTTTGGTATGCATCGGATCGGATGGGCTTATTGGATGAATGGAATGAAAAAGGAAGGGGAAGAGTATCTCATGAAACAAATCGATTATAGTATGAGGATCCTTGATATGGGTCATGTGATTGGAAGTACCCATCGTAATTATTATGATCTTGCAGCAACCTATGCCTTCCTGGGAGAAAAAGACAGGGCTTATGATTATTTAGGGATTTACTCGAATTTCCCAATTATAGATAGCTGGGGAGTCAACTATCTCAGACATGATCCATTATTTGACAACATCAGGGATGAACCCGAATTCAAGCAAATCGTCCGTGATGTAGAAGCCAAATTCCAGGCAGAGCATGAACGGATCAGGCAGTGGCTGGAGGTGAATGATATGTTGTAGAATCTGACTTACCGCAGGGAGAAACTCCCTATGATTGATTAAGCTTAACGAACTGTCTAATTTAGTTTGGAACGTCCATCATTGTCGAGGATCACAAATTCTCTGAAATTATTCTTATGAATGCCAAGGTTTTGTGCATTATAGTTTTTGGTGAACGTCAGCGGGAATTTGATTTTCTTTCTTTCATTCCATTTGAACTCATACCCGTAAAATGTACCGTTAACTTCTTCCACGTAATCAACCTCCTGTTGTTGAGTGGTTCGCCAGAAATAGTTATTCCGGGTTACGCCATTGCTGATTTGTTTCAGCCTTTCACTGATCAGGAAGTTTTCCCATAAGATTCCAATATCCTGCCGGATAGGGAGGGCCTGAAATTGTCTTATCACGGCATTGCGTATACCATTGTCATAGAAGTAGATTTTGTTTCTTGCTTTTATTTCGTTTCGCAGATTTCTGCTCAGAGGGGAAAGGCGAAATACGATCCGTACTCTTTCCAGGATATCAATATATGCATTAACAGTTTTAGGATCAGCGCCAACGGTTTGTGCCAATTCCTGCAAGGATACCTCGCTGCCCACCTGGTAGGCTAAGGCCTGTAATAATTTTTTAAGTACGACTGGCTTTTTCAGCCCTTCATACATCAGGACATCTTTATACAGATAACTATCCGCCAGCTCTGAAAGAACCAAAGCCGGATTTTCCTCATGGATCAGTACATCTGGATAGAATCCGAATACCAGGCGATTCTCAATATCCTGCGCAGCTTTTACGTAACCTGCGTGATTTTGCCATTCTTCCCAGGAAACAGGCCACAGGTTGAAGGACCATTTTCGGCCCGTCAACGGTTCATTAATTTCATTAAATAATGCAAAGGATGAGGAACCACCTAATATCAGTTGCACATCTTTGAATTGGTCAACGATTATTTTTGAAGTCAGTCCGATTTCAGGAATTCTCTGAGCTTCATCCAGAAATATAATATTGTTATTACCGATGATTTGTTTCAGCAGCTGTGTATTTGGTCTGGTCATCAGGTTCTGAATAGTCACATCGTCACCATCCAGGTAGAGGATATTGCCAGTGCAATGCTCAAGCATTGCATTCAGCAGGGTTGTTTTGCCCACCTGTCGTGCACCACTGACAACTATGGCCTTACCCTGGAAGAGTTTTGATTCAATTCGCTCAGATAACTGTCTTTTTATCATGCAATTCGTTTCAGTTCTTCATGTAAAATTAGGTGAAATGATTAATATATCATAGTAAATCAGGATACAGATCCATAATAAACATAATAAAAAAGGAATTAAGATTCTTGTACTGCGGAATTTAATGAGACAGGAATCACAGTTGATCCCTTAAAATCCTGTAGAAATCGTGTTTTCTTGTATGGAGCTCATCCAGTAATTCTCCGATCTCATTGTGCCAGTGCATTCTATCCTGGGAAGAAAGAAAATCCCGGGCAATCTCTTTACCCTGCCGGTTTGCTTTTTCAATTTTCAACCGGAATTCATTTGTCTTTGTCAGGATGTTCCCGACAATACTTAAAACCGATTTTGTTTCCGGTTTAAGATGCAGATCGGGGAATAGAGAATCGCTGCTTATTGCAATGGTGGTATTTATTCTGTTTAAATGATTTATCAGGCGGCTCAAAAGATTGTGGATACTCCCTATCTCATCACCGATCATTTCAATATGCAATGATTCAGAAATACGTTCGATCTGAAAAACAAGATCTTTGTATGCTTCATATCGCATATCATAGAGCTTCCGCTGAGCATCGTATATTTCATGTAACCAGAACTGGAATATTCCAAATCCCAGTGCCAGTGAGGCGAAAACCCCTGTAATCCTTGCCTCGCTTTCAGTAACAAAGTCATCAATCAGGAACAGATACCATGTCAAAATCAGCACAAGCAAAAGGAATAAGAAGGCCAGGACTTTTTCAATGCGGAAGTTCATGAATCTATGGCTATATATGAGCCAAGTTAGCGGATAAGTAAATTGAAATGAATTAGAATATTAACACATGCCCAGTTTGCTGTTGATTTCCAACGTACAAGGGAACGCTTGCTGAAAGCACTATAATATTCACATTATTCATACTTTTAAGGCTTTACAAACTTGTGCAAGCCTGAATACAAAGGGTAATTATAAAGCAAATGGAAAAATCAAGGGAAGAACTCGAGCAGGAGTTACTGGAATTAGAGAAAGCATATAGTTCATTACAATTGCTGTATGAGGAAGGTCTTGCTGAGCGCAGGCTGGCTGTAGCTGAGTTGAGAGAGAGTGAGAGAAGGTTTTCACAGGTGGCCGAAAGTGCCGGTGAATGGATATGGGAGGTTGATGCCGATGGACTATATACTTTTTCCAGCCCGGTGGTTGAGGAAATGCTTGGCTATACTCCTGATGAAATTGTAGGGAAAAAGCATTTCTACGAGCTTTTTAATTCTGAGAATAAGGAGGAGACAAAGCGAAGGGCCCTGCAGCTTTTTACTTCGAAGCAACCCCTCAAGGAATTTATAAACCAGAATGTTCATAAGGACGGAACACTTGTATGGCTTTCTACAACAGGAAGCCCCATCCTTGATAAAGAAGGGGAGCTTATGGGCTACCAGGGGGTAGATACCGACATTAGCGAGCGCAGGAAAGTGGAAGAAGCATTGAAGGAAGGGGAATATTTCTTCAAGGAATCTCAAAAATCTGCATTTATCGGCTCCTATAAAACCGATTTCATCAAAGAGCGATGGGAATCATCAGAGGTACTTGACCAGATTTTTGGTATCGATAAAGAGTATGAGAGAAGTGTGTCGGGATGGCTGGGACTGGTGCATCCCGGTGACCGGGAAATGATGCGGAACTACCTGGAGGGTGAGGTTCTGGCAAAACGAATTCCCTTTAATAAAGAATACAGGATCGTACGTAAAATTGATGATCAGACCAGGTGGGTCCATGGACAGGGTCAGGTAAAATTCGATGCTGAAGGCAATGCCGTCTCGTTGATTGGAACCATTCAGGATATTACACAGCGCAAACTAAATGAAGAAAAGATAAATACACTGAATCTGGCGGTCGAGGCAACAGGTGAGGTTGTTTTTATGACTGATATCGAGGGTGTGTTCACCTATGTAAATCCTGCGTTCTCTCTGGTCTATGGCCACCGGGCCGAGGATGTAATCGGGAAGGTAACCCCCCGTATCCTTAAAAGCGGGATGATGGATGAGGCAACCTATAAAGATTTCTGGGAGAAACTCACAGGGGAACAAGTGATTAATGCAGAATTGGTCAATAAGACCAAAGATGGAAGTTACCTTCATATAGAGGCTTCTGCAAATTCGATCATTAATGAAAGGGGGGAAGTCATTGGTTTTCTGTCCATCCAGAAGGATATTTCCGTGCGCAAGAAGATCGAGGAAGAACTTGTCCTCGCCAAAGAAAGGGCTGAAGAAAGTGACCGGCTTAAGTCGGCCTTCCTTGCAAATATGAGTCATGAGTTAAGAACTCCAATGAACGGAATTCTTGGTTTTTCTTCCTTATTGAGTAAGAAGGATGTGAATGCCGAAGAGCAACAGAATTATATCAGGATGATAGAGAAAAGCAGTGCCCGCTTGTTTAACCTGATAAATGAAATAATCGATATCTCGAAAATAGAATCGGGCCAGATGGAAGTTCACAACATGGCAATAAGGATCAACGAGCAGCTTGAAATGGCCTGTGACCTTTTAAAACCTGATGCTGAGAAAAAAGGACTTACTCTTTCTTACCAGAAGTGTTCGTCAGAAGAAGATGCAGTTATTACCACAGACAGCGAGAAGTTCTATTCCATTATTACGAACCTTCTGAAGAATGCCATTAAATATACCGACAGAGGTTCAGTAGAGTTTGGGTACACCAGAAAGAAGGAGTTCCTTGAGTTTTATGTAAGGGACACTGGCGTTGGAATTCCTGAAAACAGGCTTGAAGCTATATTTGAGCGATTCGTTCAGGCTGAGGGTGTCGTATTACAGGCACGTCAGGGAGCCGGATTGGGCTTATCCATTACGAAAGCTTATGTAGAGATGCTTGGAGGGAAGATACGGGTCGAAAGTGAAGTGGGGAAGGGCACCGTTTTTTACTTCACTCTTCCCTTCCGGGTGCAGGGAGAGTTCATGTCACAAATTGAAAATACTTTTTCAGGTACTGGCGTTGCTCCACAGGACAAGAAACTGAAAATACTAATGACGGAAGATGATGAAACGTCCCAAATGTTATTATCAGTCCTTTTACAGGAATTCAGCAAAGATATCCTGATTGCAAAAACAGGTATGGAGGCCATAGAGATATATCACAGCAATCCCGACATTGATTTAATATTGATGGATATTCAAATGCCGGAGATAGACGGCTATGAAGCTACCCGGCAAATTCGAAAGTTGAGTAAGCAGGTACTCATTATTGCCCAAACAGCCTATGGTATTATGGGAGACTGGGAAAAAGCCATTGATGCAGGCTGTGATGATTATATGACGAAACCCATTTCGCAGGACACATTAACAGAAATGATTAACAAGTATTTCCCTCGATAAGAAGGTAAATATACTGTTGATGTCAGGGTTAGGAGGTCAATCCTGGTCATACTTGACTTATGTCCAGCTAATGGTTATCTTTGAATACAGACCTGATTAAATTGACTGGAAACTAACTTCTTAGGCGGATTAATATTATTAGATTTTATCATAGAATTAAATAGAATCACTCAATATATAATCACAAATAATATCCATTCAGATTAATTTAATACCTGGTCATCATGAAAAAAATTCTAACTCTTCCAACCGTAACCTTATTTTTAGTAGCAATCCTGTTTGCCGGTGGATGTAAACCGGAATCACCTTCAACTAGAGGCCCGAAAAAGATAACAATCAAATTGAAAGCTGTTGAAATAAATGGTGAGATGCACCTTAAAATGTCTGATTCAAATGGCAAAAAAGGAGTAATCGATACTCTTGAAACACTTGTTATACCTGGGGACTCTGTTATTTGGAAATTAAAACTCTTTAGCGGAATAGAGAAAATAGATACAATCAGTCCAAAAACTGCAGGTAAAATAATGAATAAAAAAGCCGAAAATATTCCTGGCACCAAAAGATTCGGACTTAAAATTCCTGACAATGCTCCAATGCCCAGCCAAAGAGAAAAATACAATATAGTATTCAAGGATAGGGATGGCCATCAATGGCCTATCGATCCATATTTAAGGATTCCAAAGGAAGTTGATTGACGTTGAGGATTAAATCCTGATCAATGAGTCATCGTATTATTTCAGCTATTCTCGTTGCATTTTTAACTGTGGTAAGTTCTCCGGGACTTGTTAAGGGGCAATCCATTGACAGCCTGTTGTATTTAATTGACAATGACCCGGATATAAATGATTCTGAGAAATACGACCTCTTATGCCAGGTAATCCAGGATATAACTGATACAGAAAGCAAAATACTATATTGTGACCAGGCCATAGAACTTGCTCAGAAGCTAGATGTTCTGCCTGCCCTGCCATATCTGACGAAAGGCGAAGCATGCCTTGATTCCGATGATCTTGCAATGGCACTGGAATGTTTTATTCAGGCAGCCAGCTTTTATGAACAAAATGGAGATGATTTAGATCTTGGAAAAACGTATGTGTACATGGCTAACACATATAACCTATCCCACGGATTCCCTGAAAATGAAAAGTTCTACATTCAGAAGGCTATTGAAATCTTTGAACAGGAAAAGGATTCGATACGACTGGCTTTCGCCCTTCATAATCTCGGATATGCCAATTACAGTATGGGGCATTATGACTCTGCGTTGGTTGTATTCACTAAAACACTTGGCCTGTTTAAAAAGTTAGACAAACCCTATGCAACTAATGCATATTTCGTTTGTCTTGGCAACCTGGGATTGGTTTATTCCGGGCTATCAGATTTTGATAGGGCAAAGGAATATCTTCTTACGGCAATTGATACGCTTACTGGATTGGGTGATGAGAATGCTGTAGCAGAGTTTATGACTGGATATGCAAGTATTCTTCAGCAAAATGGAGAGATTAAACAGGCCATTGCCTATGCTTCCGGGGCGTTAAAAAAGACTGATAGTCCCTATTTTCAGCGAGAGGCATCACGCTTGCTTGCCCGGCTATATGAGATTTCCGGCAGGTTTGATAGTGCTTTTTATTATCAATCACAATTTATAGTCGCAAACGATCTGCAAAAAAATATGGATAATGTTTTGAAAATGGCCGACCTGCTTACTGAATATAAAATGGCGAAGCAACAGGCAGCGATTGATGAATTGGAGAAAAATAAGCGGTTGCGGAATATTACTAATATAGGATTGGGAATCATTCTAATTCTGGCCATATGGCTTATCACCTCGTATTATTTCAACCTGAAACGCTCAAGAAAGCTTACCAGGGCCCTTGAAGAACGCCGGGTATTACTGGTAAAACAAAGTTCGGAACTTCAGGAAAAAAATGACAAAATTCTCATGGCAAATGAAGAATTAACTGTTTTGAACGAGGCCATCAGTAAACAGAATGCACATATATTGGAAGTCAATGAGGAACTAACTGTTTTGAATGAGGCCATCAACAAGCAGAAAAATGAAATACTCGATAGCATCACTTACGCAAAGAAGATACAGGCTGCAATGTTTCCGCCTGAACAGTATTTCCATGAGATCTTAAATGATGTATTCATTCTGTTTAAGCCAAGAGACATCGTGAGTGGAGATTTTTTCTGGATGAAGCAGGTGAACCAGTATGTTATCCTGGCTGCAGCCGATTGCACGGGTCATGGAGTGCCGGGTGCGTTTATGAGCCTGCTTGGAATAAGTTTCCTGAACGAGATCGTACAAAGAAGGGAGATCACACAGGCCAACCAGGTGCTCAATGAACTCAGGAAGCAGATTAGAAATTCACTCAGACAGCATGGTCAGGCAGAAGAGTCCAAAGATGGGATCGATATGGCATTATGTGTCATTGATGAAAAGCACAGGGTTCTTCAATATTCCGGGGCTAACAATCCATTGTACCTTATCAGAGATAAGAACGGGGCTTCCGAACTGACAGAATTCAAGGCTGATAAGATGCCTCTGGGATATTATCAAGGCAGCTTTAATCCATTCACAAAACAGGATATCCAACTTGAGTATGGGGACGTGTTTTATCTGTTTTCAGATGGATTTGTTGATCAAAAAGGTGGAAAGGAGAATAAGAAGTTCATGAGTAAGAAATTCAAAGACCTTCTTATAAAGATTCATCAGGAGCCCATGGAGGAACAGAAAAATATCCTGGATAAGACCATTAAGGATTGGATGGGTGATGGCGCACAGATTGACGATATTCTGGTTATAGGAGTGAGAGTATAGATTATTCCATTTTACAATTTTATCATCCTGGTGAAAAGCTCAGCAGTTGCAACTGCATCTCCAAGAGCAGTATGTCTTCCCTTGACCTCTATTTCGAAGTGTTTGAAAGCTTCAGTTGATCCCACTATCTTTCTATCTATCTTACCTGCAAAGTACAAATAGTGCAATATGGAGGAGGTATCAATCGATCGATGAGAGAAATAATCTTCGAAATTGTAATTCTGAGATTCAAATAAGTGACGTGTGAATCTGATATCGAAACCTACATTATGTCCAGCCAAGGTGATCTTTTCTTTTTGATTTCCCGGCCATTCAATGAAAAGAAGTATTTCCTGAATTGCCTTATTATGATCAACCGCATGGATTTTATGGCTATTCAGATCAATCTTGTTTATCGCTAATGCGGCATCTGTTACATTCAGTTTTCCATCATTTATAAGTATTTCTTTTGTCCTGGTTATTTTAGAATCCTCCCATTGTACCAGACCAATTGAAAGCAATGAATGATACCTCGGATCCAATCCGCCTGTTTCAGTATCAATGAAGATAATTTTCTCATGGTTTTTCATTCTGCTTCTACTTTTCACCAAAATTAGTATGTTTTCAATACTCTTTTGTCAGTGGTTGATCATATTGACCATTTGGAAATCTCAATCCCTGTCTATTCCCGGACAGAATGGCAGTTAAATTTTATAATTCGGAAAAATTTATCTCAAAATCATCAAATACTACTGCCGACCGGGTACAACGATATGCGCACTTGCATATCTTTGCCAATCTTTTGGAAAATGAGATATTATGAAACCTGAAAATTTGAAAGGTGATATTTTTGGCGGGTTAACTGCCGGGATCGTAGCACTTCCACTGGCGCTGGCATTTGGAGTTCAATCTGGAATGGGAGCAAGCGCCGGACTTTACGGAGCCATGATACTTGGGCTGTTCGCTGCTATTTTTGGAGGAACGAATACGCAGATCAGCGGACCTACCGGACCCATGACAGTGGTATCGGCCACGGTTGTCTCTATCGCGGTTGCCAGGTTTGGAGGTATTGACGGGGCCCTGGGTGTTATTATTCTGACCTTTTTCCTGGCAGGAGCATTCCAGGTTATTTTTGGACTGATGAGGATCGGGAAGTATATCAAGTATATTCCTTACCCTGTTCTTTCAGGTTTTATGAGTGGTATTGGAATAATCATTATTGTCTTTCAGCTGTTCCCTGTACTTGGACAGGCCTCGCCTGGAAAAGTGATTGACGTATTTAAAGATCTGCCAGATGCTATCAACCACCGTAATAATATAGCAATCTTACTGGCTGCCGGTACGGTTTTAATCATCTATATTTTCCCCAGATTAACGAAAATCGTTCCAGGCACACTGGTTGCACTGGTGATTATTACTATGATAAGTTATCTTTTTACACTGGACACACCTTTGATAGGTGAGATGCCGGCCGGACTCCCCTCTTTGAAGATATTCTCACTGGCCCACCTGAACATTTCAGATCTGGGCCTGGTATTTCTGCCTGCCATTACTCTGGCAGGTTTAGGATCAATAGACACACTGTTAACTTCAGTTGTTGCTGATAATATTACCCGGACAAAACACAAAAGCAACAAAGAGCTGATCGGGCAGGGAATAGGCAATATGGCGTCATCTCTGTTTGGCGGGATCCCGGGTGCCGGAGCAACCATGAGAACCGTTGTCAATGTCAAATCCGGTGGAAAAACCAGACTGTCGGGGATCATTCATGCTGTACTTTTAATGCTCATCGTATTAGGCCTGGGGAGATACGTGGCTTATATTCCGCTGGCTGCACTTGCAGGAATATTAATTACCGTCGGGATCGGTATACTCGACACCAGGGGGTTACGAAATATTTTCAATATATCCAGGTCCGATGCGATTATCCTGATTATTGTATTAATGCTGACCGTATTCGTTGATCTTCTGCAGGCCGTAGGCATTGGAATGGTGATCGCCTCGCTTATATTCATGCGAAAAGCCAGTGATATGGTGGAGGCTAATACCTCCCTGACAAAGGTGGAAAGGTACGACCGGGAGGTGGCCTGGGAAGATGAGGCAAACCTTCCCTTGAACAAGGATCATGTCTATATAAAAAGATTCGACGGCCCCATCTTCTTTGGCATGGCCGCCAAAGTACTTGATCGGATCAATAAAATACCGGACGATGCGGAGGTAATTATCTTCAGGATGAAAAAGGTACCCTTCATTGATATGTCGGGCCTCTATGCGCTTGAGGAGGTTATTAAAGAGATGCAGAAGGCGGGAATAATTGTTGTGCTGACCATGACTCAACCGCAACCCATGTCGTTATTAAGAAAAACTAAATTTATACCGGATATTTTGCCGGAGAAGTTTCTGTTCAGCAGTATTGAGGCGTGTGCTGAATGGTTATCGGAATACTCCCGCAAAGAAGCAGATGAATTTGCCCAGATGAGGACCGTGAAATAGCGTAGCCCTCCTTGGACGTGAGGCCCTGTATCCAAAATCACGATCCTGTCAATATTTATTATACTCCTTCTACAGGTGGGGTTTTCCCGAGATTCCTGGTGGACTATATTCAATAATGCTCCTTACATCAGCGAGGGATTAAGCGATCTGCTGACCGTGGATATTTTTGTTATATTTTAAACTCGACAATAAATTTGGCGCCTTTGCCATATTCACTTTCGCACCAGACTTTTCCCTTCATGGCCTCTACGTATTTTTTAACTATAGAAAGGCCAAGGCCTGTTGAGCTCTCCCCATCAGTCGGTTGTGCATGTAGTTTTTGAAATTTCTGAAAAAGTCTGGGTATATCTTCTTTCAATATTCCAGGGCCTTCGTCTTCAATCTCAAAACGTATTGCCTGGTTCTCTTCCTTCAGGCTAACATGGACTTTTGTATTGTGATTTGAAAACTTGATCGCATTCGATAATAAATTGTCAATAATCTGGACGATCAGGCTTCTGTCCAACGAGGCGACCACCTTATCCAGGTCAGTCACAATTCGTATTTTTTTATTATTGCTTTGGATTTTTAAAGCTGAAATCACCTGCTCAGTAACTTGCTTTAAATCAACATTGCTATAGTTTGTTTTAAATGAAGATGATTCCAGTACCCTAATCTCCAATATTTTAGCAACCAGGCTATTCATCCTGTACAGAGACTTTTTTATCAAACTGATATATTCCCTCTGGTGCTCTGTGATTTTTTCCCTGTTAAAAAGTTCGGAAATGCTCAATACACTTGTTAAAGGATTTTTGAGGTCGTGCGCTATGATCTCGATCATTTCATTCTTTTCAATATTGAGCGCATTGAGCTCTAGAATTTGTGTTTGTATTTGTTCGTTTTTCCCAGACAGACTTTTGTTTGTATTTATTTTCAATCGAACTAACCTGTATAGAAAAAACATGGCGATCAAAGCAAATACAATCACGATTATTGCCAGATATATAAATTGGTTCTTTCGGTCTATTTCAAGATCGCTTTGTCTTAATTTCAAGTCCTGTAACTCTTTTTCCAGCGTTAATACACCAACTTCACGATTGGCAGAGATGTCAGGCTGGAAGTCTGCATTAATGTTAGAAATGGATGCTACCACCTCACCAAAAGCTTTGCCAAGGTGTTTTTCAATCAATTGATCCAGTAAAGGCTTAAATCTGCTATCCTCAATAAACTCATTTAATACTGCATCCCAATCACTGGTTAGTGTTGTCGCGATAGAAAGTCCGGGATTTTCAACCATAAAAAATCGCTGCCGGCTTATGTCTTTGCCACTTTTATAATAGGCCAAATAATTAGGAAGAGAAACGTAGCCCCAGGCGTCGTCAGCATTTGAAATCGTCTCTATCAGATAATCAACGTGTCTCACGTATTCTATCTTTATTTCAGGAAAATAATCCCTTTTTAATTCCAGGATATTTCGCTCAAACGTTGAATTTGTCACGGTTACGGCTCTGTTGTTTTTAACCATGTCGGCAAATTCACCCAGAGTAGAAACTGAACTAAAAACCCTGCTGGAGATAATAATCTCAATATCGGGCATATAGGGATAGCTGATTTTAAAATCCTTCTTTCTCTCTTCCAGACTGGAGATAGAGGCAATGCCAAGAATAGGCCGTTGCGAATTCTTTAAGGTATCAATGAGGCTTGCGAAATCATACAAATGCTCATATTCCAAATGAAGTCTTACACCATATTTTTCATCAAGAAACCGGACGAACTCCTCCATAATTTCGAATTCGATACCGGCCAGATTCCCCTGGGCGTCGTTGTAAATAAATGGGCTATTTTCAGAGTAAGCAACAACCAGCGTTCCACTGCCGTTTTCTTTCACCTCGCTCCATCTGTTGCTATTCAACTGGCCCTGGGCCCTGGGAAAAAGCATAAGGAGAATAACAAATAGGGAAAGGCCAGTTTTTAACATGGATATTTTGAGTAGTACGGTGCTAATAAAGCGTAATAATTGCTTTTTTTATTGTATTTTAAAATTAAATGAAAGCAGCGATTTACAATAAATTCAACGGGGCAATCGAACTCAAGCAGGTAGATGATCCGATGGTTAAGGAAACAGAAGCCATTATTGAGGTAAGGGCATCAGGGATATGCCGAAGCGATTGGCATGGGTGGAAAGGGCACGACCCTGATATACGCCTGCCCCATGTGCCGGGGCATGAGTTCTCAGGGATTGTGAAGGAAGTCGGGAGCAAAGTAACCTTATTTCGAGCGGGTGACCGTGTGACTGCTCCATTTTGTTGCGGATGTTCAACATGCCCCCAATGCCTGAAAGGAAATCAACATATTTGTGACAACCATTTTCAACCGGGATTTACAGACTGGGGTTCGTTTGCCCAATATGTTCGCATTAAAAATGCTGACTTCAATTTAGTCAGGCTGCCTTCATCCATCGATTTTGTATCAGCGGCAGGTCTGGGCTGCCGATTTATTACTGCATTCCACGGAATTGTAAATCAGGGCAAAGTTGATCATTCAATGTTTGTAGCGGTTCATGGCTGTGGAGGTGTGGGTTTATCAGCAGTTATGATTGCGGCTGTATATGGAGCCAAAGTTATAGCCGTTGATATCAATGAGGGGAATCTGCAGAGGGCGGAGTCCTTTGGAGCTGCCTATACCATTAATGCCACCACCGTGAACGTTGTTGATAAAGTGTTTGAAATAACGAGTGATGGAGCAAATTTATCGATGGATGCGCTGGGTAGCCTTGAGACGAGTAGGAACTCCATCAATTGTTTAGCTAAAAAAGGGAAGCATATCCAGGTGGGTATTTTAGGAAGCGAAAATGATATTACAGTATCAACCGCTGATTTAATAGCAAAAGAAATTGAACTGATTGGCAGCCACGGAATGCCACTTGCCGATTATGACACCATTTTTAACCTGATTTCAAGCAAAAAGATAGACCTGTCATTACTCATTGACAGAACAGTTAAACTGGAAGATATTCATCAGGAAATGCTCAATATGGATGCCTACACCAATTCAGGGATGGTGATTATTGATCAGTTTTAAACATCAGCAGTTCGCCCCTCGCAGGTGAAGAACTGAGAAATAGAATCGATTTCTGTAAATTGTCACCAGAATGAGGATCATACAACTCAAATCCACAATCACCTGCCCTGTGTGCGGGTTTTCAAAAGAAGAAACCATGCCCGAAAATGCATGTACATTTTTCTATAAATGCACGCAATGCAAAACAGTACTAAAGCCAATGAAAGGTGACTGCTGCGTGTACTGCTCATATGGTACTGTGAAGTGTCCCCCCGTTCAGGCCGGAGGGAAATGCTGTTAACGAAATGTGGTGTCGAGGGTTCGACTCTGATTCGACCACAGACTTATGTGGACTAAATCATAATTCGTACGTGGAGGATGACAATTCTTTCTTACAGAAATTGAAGGTTCAGTTCTAAATACAATACCACCAATTTTTGACGGTAGCTTAAACAGCATTCATCTGTCCGGAATCGGACCGCCCATGTTCGAAATCGGACGTTTATCCAACACCCGGACAGCTGTAACTCCTTAAATATCAATGGAAAATATTTATGGCCTTTTTTTTGTATTGAATCACAAAACATTATTAACGAAAACAGTGCTAATGCCCAGATTCACTATCCTGTCAGTAATTATGATAGTCCTCACTCAGGCGGGGTTTTCCCAGGGATTCTCCACAGCTGAATTAGCCAATTCTTCCGACACCCTCCAATCCGGAAAACTGATCTCCACTTACAGGGAATTCTTTAAATGGGATCAGTATCACCTGGCCCTGGATTCCTGGTGGACCATATTCAATGATTATCCTGACATCAGCGAGAGGTTATACGTGGATGGAGTCACCATGTACCATCATTTTATCGAGGAAACACCCGAAGGAGATGCCAGGGATACCAAGATGGATACCCTGATGCTTATATACGACCAGCGTATGACCTATTTCGGAGGCAAGGGGAATATCCTTGGCCGCAAGGGAAGCGATCTGCTCAGGTACCAGAGTGATGATACGGAAAGGGTGCAGGCAGCCTATGGCATGCTCAAAGAGAGCCTGGAAATCGAAGGAACCAGATCCCGGGAGTTGATCATGGTCAATACTATTGCAGCCGGCCTCATGTTGCACCAGGCGGCGATGATAGACAACAGTCAGCTCCTGGAAGATTACTTCCTGGTTGCCGGGCTTCTGGACCAACAGGAGGGAGGAAGTTACCGCCGGGAAAGAACCAGAGCCTCTATTAATGACATGATTATGAAAGAAGGTATTCTTTCCTGTGAAGGACTGGATCTACATTTCGGACCGCAGTTTGAGCAAAACAGCACAGATCCCGGACTGATAGAAAAGATCATTGACGCCTATACATTAGCCGGATGCAACCAGTCGGCTCTCTATTTGGCTGCTTCTGAAAAACTTTACGAAATAGATCAGAGTTCTGAACTGGCCCATCAGCTGGCTCTGCTTTTTATCGGTAAGGACGATCTCGAAAAGGCCGCCTGGTACCTGCAGCTGGCTGTTCTGGATGATAAGCTTCCGGATGAAACCAGGGCAGAATGGTTTTATGAACTCAGCATCGTTAGCCTGGCCAAAGGGGATCAGTGTGAGGCCATCACCTTTGCCAGGGAGGCTAAAGCCTATAAAAATGATTACGGTGAGGCATATATTGCCCTTGGAGATGCCTTTATCGCCTGTCGCAAACAGCTGGGAGATGACTTCCAGCAGCGTAGTGCGTATTGGGCAGCAACTGACATGTACCAGACTGCAGCAGAGGTGGATCCGGACCTTTCCGAAGAAGCCAGTCAGAAGCTGGCGATTTGTGTTACTCAGTATCCCTCCACAGAAGACATTTTCTTTCAGGACCTTAAGGTAGGTAACAGCTTCCTGGTGGGCAGTTGCATCCAGGAGAATACCACTGTCAGATCAAGGGATTAAGCGATAGACTTGATATATGGATCTTCAGGATGCTCGATAATTATTTTAGGCCAGTAAATAATTTATAATCACCTGCAAAACACAGGGTTTCCTTTTTCTCCTAACGAACTCACAGGGAGAGTTATTTAGAATCCTTCCATTAAACCATGGGCTTTTAACTGCATCCAAGAGTTAAAATAACCCAGAGCCCGTTTATAAAATGGGCACACGAAATCGTATGCTTTCACTCTGCTCATGCACCCTGATCCCATATGAACGATAACAGCAATCCTCAAAATCCCATACAAATGAAGATACATTCAATACGATTGAATCGAAACCATATTGGCATACTCTTAATACTAATGATCCTTTTACAGAGTCAGGCTTTTAGCCAGGAACCGGTACAGATCAAACGGTTGAGCTCAACCGTCGAGTTTGACGGTATTCCCAATGATGCTGCATGGGAATCCCTGGATCTGTTCCCAATGACCATGCATCGTCCCAATTTCGGAAACCAGGCTTCGGAAGAGAGCGATGTGAGGGTGGGGTATGATGACGAATACCTGTGGATAGGCGCCAGCCTGTATATGAAAGATGCATCCAGGATCTATGCCGCGACAAAGAAAAGGGATGAAATGCTTTTTGATTACGATGCATTCGGGATCATGCTGGACTCCTATAACGATAATGAAAGCGGGCTGGCATTCTTTACGGCTCCGACCGGACTGCGTACCGATTATGCCATCGCCAATGATGCAGCAGGGGGTATGGGACCCGGAGGACCGGGTGGAATGAATATCAGCTGGGATACTTTCTGGGACGTGAAAACGACCAGGGACGATAAGGGATGGTATGTGGAGATGCGCATTCCCTTTTCCAGCCTGAAATTCAAACCGGAAGACGATGTAGCCACCATGGGGCTTATCATTACCCGTAATATCAGTGCCAACAATGAAACCGATACCTACCCGGCCATAGATCCCAAATATGGATTTACAGCCACCATGAAACCATCGCAGGCACAGAAAATAGAGATTGAAGGGGCAAGGCCCTCCAAACCCCTGTATATTTCACCCTATGTGATTGGGGGGTACGGTCAGGAATATGTCCCTGATGCAGATGCAGAGGAGACGGCGTATACATTGGAAGATTACCCGAAATACAATGCGGGACTGGATGTGAAATATAACATCAACAGCAACCTGACCCTGGACCTGACTGCCAATACAGATTTCGCACAGGTGGAGGCAGACGACCAGCAGGTTAACCTGACCCGGTACTCCCTCTTTTTCCCGGAGAAGCGGAAATTTTTCCAGGAGCGTTCCAGCCTTTTCGACTTCAGTCTCGGGGGACACGCAGATAACCTTTTCTATTCCAGGAACATTGGATTGGTGGATGGACAGCAGATCCGGATTTACGGAGGGGCCAGGCTCACCGGCAGGCTTGGAAAATGGGATATGGGCCTGCTGGATATGCAGACCGCTGACCATGAGGAGATCGCAGGTGAGAATTTTGGAGTGATCAGGATGCGGCGGCAGGTGATTAATCCCAACTCATATCTGGGTGGGATCTTTACCTCCCGTATCGGGATGGATGGCAAGCAGAATTTCACCTATGGAGTGGATGGGATCTTCAGGCTGTTCGGTGATGATTACCTGAATGTGAAGTGGGCCCAGAGTTACGACACCGAGATTGACAGCAAGCTATCCTCGCTTGATCCGTCCTTTGTCCTGTTGAACTGGGAACGCCGGTCCGAGGAGGGATTTGCCTATGCAGTGGATTATTCCTATTCGGGGACCAAATTTAATCCAGGGATCGGATTTGTTATGCGGAACGGTGTGCAGGGTGGAATGGTCCGTTTGTTGTATGGCTGGATCCCGGGAGAAGAATCGAAACTGTTCAATTATAATTTCAATGTGAGGGCCAACAGGTATGTCCGGCTTGAAGACGGGGGACTCGAGTCCATGGAGGTATCGCCTGGTTTTGAGTTCAGTACCAAAAAAGGCATACACGGTGAGATCTCTACGGAGACGGCCTGGGAGGGAGTTTTATGGGACTTCAACCTCTCAGACAGTATTACGATTGAGGCAGGTGATTACACCTTTACGGCACTTCAACTCAGGCTTGGGACTTCCGAAGCCAAGCGCATTTCCGTCAGAGGGGATGTTAATCTCGGACAGTTTTACGATGGGATGAGGTATGGTTTTCAAAGCGAGTTCAACCTGAATTTCTCTTCCAGCTTTATTCTCTCGCCGGGTTATGAATTTAACCACCTCACTTTCCCTGACAGGGAATCCAACAATAAGCTTAACATCCACGCGATCAACATGAGGGGACAGATCATGATCAGCACCAAGCTATCGGCCAATTTCCTGGTACAGTATGTGAACACGGAAGACGAGTTCATCGGGAACTTCCGAATAAGATACAATCCGCGTGAGGGCAACGATTTCTACCTGGTATATAATGATAACCGCTGTTTTATCGACCGGAGAGAGATTGCCGGGCATCCAAACTTCCATGCCAGAACGCTGATGCTGAAGTACACCCATACATTTATCCTGTAATGAATCTTACAAAGTATATGCCAGGAGGGTGATGCAGAGTTTCATTCCTCTTCTTTTTCGATACAATACGTAATGTCAAACCTGCAGTACATTTTGCCAGTACAGGCATTTTTTAATGTACTATTCTCTGTTAACTTTGTGTAAGATGCAACCTGTGTTTGATACCAGACAAATGCTCGAAAAGAGTATTTTCGAGGCCCTCAGGACCTATTCCAACGTCCACCGGGGAAGCGGACATAAATCGATGGCTTCCACAGCCCTGTTTGAAGAGGCCAGGCGTATTGTGCTGGATTACCTCGGCTATCCCCACCGGAAATACCAGGTAGTCTTCTGTACGCCGCGCCAGGCGGAGATCATGGAAAAGAAACTGACCCCCGGATCGTACCAGGTCCTTTCAAGCGCATCCCTTGGATTGGCCATTGGTGTGAGGGCAATTGTGGCAAAAAGGGGAGCTTTCCCAGGGGGGCCACCTCCCATGAGTGGTGGAGGTACGGCCAGGCTCATCTCCACGGAATGGGTGATTTGGGACAGGGTTCCGGCAAAGTTTGAAGCCGGTACACCCCCGGTTATCAACGTCATTGCATTTGCACGGTGCCTTCAATATGCAAAGAAATACGGGAAAGATCTTTTTACAGCTCATATGGAGGAGAAGGCGAACGTCAAGCAACTGCTTTATAAGGATCAGTTGGATGGGCTCGAGGGAAAGGAGCTTTTAAATGGGTTCAGGAGTATAAGGATTGGACTGGATCTCAAGGTTCCCACGATAAAGGGCCCGCAGAACTATATCAACTTTGACAGTAGTGCCAGCACTCCTACATTTGGTCCGGTCTGGGACACTTACCGGAGTACTTTATTCCCGGAACACACCTCCGGGAATGCTATCCTGAACGAGGTAAGAAAGATCTGTTCAGATTTCCTTGGGGCTCCGGCAAAAGATCATGAGATCATCTTTACCTCCAATACCACAGAAGGCATCAACCTGGTGGCCGGGAGTCTGGCAATGGAGGATACTGGAGATTTTCAACCGGTTGTTGCAGGAACGCTGATGGAACACTCGTCGAACGATCTGCCGTGGCGGTCTGTTCCAAACCAAGCACTGATCCGGTTGGCTGTAGACAGGGAAGGATTTATTGACACTAAAGATCTGGCAAACCTGCTGGAGGAATACAACAGGAATGGTACATATGGAAAGAGGCGTATTAGACTGGTGGCAGTATCTGGAGCCTCCAACGTTCTGGGGACCTGTAACAACTTGAAAGAGATCAGCGATATTGTACACCGTTTTGATGCCCGGTTGCTGGTGGATGGTGCACAGCTGGTATCGCACCGGAAGGTCGAAATTGCCAAAACTGGTATTGATTACTTTGTTTTCTCTGCCCATAAGATCTATGCTCCTTTCGGATCCGGGGTCCTGGTTGCCAGGAAAGGGCTGCTTAACTACTCACCTGAGGATTCAGGGAAGATCATGGCATCCGGCATTGAGAACCTGGCAGGGATCGCTGCAATGGGAAAGGCCCTTCATATTCTGGGTCGCATTGGAATGGAACTGATCGAAGAAGAAGAGCGGGGATTGATTGCAATGGCATTAGACGGAATGCAGAAAATACCTGGAATGAAGATTGTTGGGATCAGGGAATATGATGAAGCCAAACTGGCTCAACGGGTAGGCGTCATTCCCTTCAACCTGGGTAATATGGTCTCTTTCAGTGTGGGCAAGAAGCTTGCACTGAATTGCGGCATCGGTGTCCGGGTAGGATGTCATTGCGCTCACATTCTGGTCAAACACGTGCTGGGAGTGAAACCGGGACTGGAAAAATTCCAGCGCATTATGCAAACCATGATCCCGGCCATAAGCTTTCCAGGGGTGGTTCGGGTGAGCCTGGGAATTGAAAACACGAAGGAGGATATACAAGCTTTGCTTGCAGGGCTGAAACAGCTCTCCACCAAAAATACAAGACAGGCAGTTGAATCTTCCTCCAGGGGCATGAAACAGATGCTTTCGGATTATTCGGCAACCTGCAAGGAAAAGGTTTTCGGCTCCCTAGAATTAAGTTAGCGCATACCACTTCCTTTTCCCGGTAACGGGTTCACCATAATGATCAGGAAAGATATCTTTCAGCTTTTCAAGAGCTCCATCGCTTTATGCCAATCACTTTCAGAATTTCCAGGCTCTCCTGTGCGCATTCTTTCCAGGTAGATTTCATGGGCTTTTTGAGAGATATCCTCATCGGAAGGTTTTTTCTTTCTTGGTGTAACGGCTTTCGCAGTTGTTTTCTTTTTTGCAACCGGTTTTTTCGGGTTAGCTGCTGGAGCCTTTTTTTTGCTTGCTGGGGTGGAAGTTGATGCTGTGCTTTTCATGACCATTTTCATTTATATATTGATATAACAAAATTATTCAACATGAGTTTAGTTTGGTGAGACAATAGTGAAATATTTATCAAGGATTTGTTCACATCAATCCTGTCTGACAGCTCCTGTCATTCAAGTACTATTAAAAAGCAGGGCCCTATTCAATAGGAGTGTAATTATCGGACTGCTCTTGCAAGATGGTCGTTACCGCTGCAGCCAGAATTAGTTTCTTTTTAGGATCCAGATCATTTCTTATCCATACGATATTCTTATTTGCTCCGAATGCACCCCCTCCGTAAAATTGAACGGCAGCAAAGGCCTGGTCGTTTTCATATAATTCAAAACCAAGAGCAGGAAACACACGTTTATCGGAGTCATTTATATTTGAACTGGTGGGAAAGATCAGTATTTCATGCTCGTTCCCCAACAATATTGCCGTTTCCGTATTCGCTGTTTCACTTCCGGCCTCAGAGTTCATAATTAAGTACCAGATATCGGAAGTATCGCTGTTTATGGTTATGGATGCAGTAAAGTTATGGTTCTCCGATAATAGCACATCATCACCGATTGTGAACCCTGCAAATAATTCAAATCCCTGAATTGTCTTTATCTCAATATCCGTCGCAGCATTCACAAATGCTGAATCGGATATGGCGTTGCATAAAGCAAATGAAAATTTGTGTGAGGATGTAACGTCTGTTTTTGTATTGAAGAAATTGGATTTATGTGTCGTTTTACTCCAACCGTTCTTACTTTCAACAACAGCGTATTCACCAAATTTCCACTTCCAGATTTTTCCAAAACCCTGAGAACCCATCTTTACTTTCAGAGGTTCGGCATGGGAGGCAAGTTCATCATTGATAATGATATTCTGTGCATGGATATGTAGTCCGAATGCTAATAGAAAACTTAAAGCAGTTGCTTTATGACCGAGTGCAATCATTGTTCAAAGTTTAAGTAAATCTACGCCAGTTCTTACTGAAAGTCAATACTTTTAGGTATGGAAAGATTTGGAGAGAGAATAAGGGAACTGCATTACCTGTATCAGTATAAACTACCGGCCTGAATAAGCTGGTTCCCCTTCTCTTTCGTATATAATGCATAACTGAATTCCGAATCTGTTCCGTAGGCACCATATTCGCCTTCTTTGTTCAAGGCAATGAAATAGACGGGCTGGTTCCTGAGATCTGGTACTTTCTTCAGTGCCCGTTGTACGGCCTCTTCGCAAGCTTCCTGAGGGGAATGTCCGTGCCTCATGGATTCCACGATGGTATGAGTACCCAGGATTTTCATGATGACCTCTCCGACACCGGTTGCCCCTGCTGCCCCGGTCTCGTTATCCACATACAGGCCTGCCCCGATGATCGGCGAATCACCCACACGGCCATGATACTTGAAAGCCGTACCACTGGTAGAGCAGGCGCCGCAAAGATCCCCGTTCTTATCGATGGCTAGCATACTGATCGTATCATGGTTATGCTCATTCACCGGTATATAATTGTTCTTTTTTACCCAATCTTCCCAGCTCTTCCTGGAAAATTCCGTATGCAGTTCTTCCTTTTTGAATCCGTTAGCAAGTGCAAATTGAAGGGCCCCCTCTCCGGAAAGCATCACATGCGGTGTCTTTTCCATCACCATTCTGGCCACGGAAACGGGAGTCTTTATGTGTTTTAGAAAAGTGACGGAACCAGCGTTGCCGCGTTCATCCATAATGCAGGCATCCAGCGTGATAAAACCGTCCCTGTCGGGGTAGCCACCATAGCCAACCGAGGTAATCTTCGGATCCAGTTCGGTAACATTCACTCCTTTTTCCACTGCATCCAGGGCCCTTCCGCCCTGCATCAGCACTTCCCAGGCTACCTCATTGGCCGCTATCCCATGCGGCCATGTGGAGATCACCATGGCTGTACTGGTCCGGGATCCGGAAAGAGCCCTGGAAGAGACTTTCATATACGGTGTCAATGACAACCCGCTGATCGCCATTAATGATCGATTGATAAATGCTTTTCGGTTCATATGATTAAGATATGTATAATCATTAAAATTAACATTTCTTACTTGTTATCTTAAATTCTGATAGGTTATCCAGGTTCCTGTCAATTTCTTTCAACTGATTCAAACTAATTTCCTATTAATATGTTAAGTACTAGATGAATTGAATCAATTGATACTGAATGCCCACTCACAATAACGGATTATCCCAATTCTGGCGGGAACTGAAACGCAGGAATGTGATCCGTGTGATTTCCGTATATGTAGCAACTGCTTTCGTGATCCTGGAAGCTGTGGATATTATCTTCCCCAGATTCGGTTTCCCCGACTGGACAATCACCTTCGTTTTTATTTTACTGGTTATAGGATTCATCGTATCGGTTATCATCTCCTGGATCTACGATTTTCATCCCCTGGGAGGGATTGTTAAAACCGAACCTGCTAAAAGAACTGGCAAAGCAGAGGTGCCGAGGTTCTCGAATAGCTGGAAGATTGCCAGCTATATCAGTTTTGTAGTGATTATTGGGTTGATCGTTCTGAATATTTTTCAAAGACCAGGGCGTACCGGGGCCGAACAGGTCATTGATAAATCCATAGCTGTCCTGCCTTTCAAATCATTAAGCGGAGATCCGGAGAAACAGTATCAGGCAGATGGCGTGATGGATGCCATTTTGCTGAATCTTTCCAAGATCGAGGACCTCCGGGTACTGGCCAGAACCTCGGTGGAGAAATACCGGGTTACAGATAAGACTGCCACGGAGATCTGCCATGAGCTTGGAGTGGGGTATGTGCTTGAAGGCAGTTTCCGGACAGATGGAGACCAGGCAAGGTTGATCGTTCAATTAATACGCTCAGGAAAGGAGGACCATGTCTGGGCCGATCAGTTCGACCGGGAATGGAAGAACCATTTTGCCGTGGAGAGTGAGGTGGCCCAGTCCATTGCACGGGAGCTTCAGGCTGTAATCACCCCGGAAGAAATTCAACGCATTGAAAAGATCCCGACTACCAGCCTGACCGCTGATGACTTCTATCAGCAGGGCAAAGCTGAATTATCGAAATTTGACCTGAACCACGCGGATCAGGAGCTTTTAAACAATGCCGGGAACCTGTTCCGGAAGGCTCTTGAATATGATTCCACATTCGCACTTGCGTATGCAGGACTGGCACATGTTTACGGGAATAAACATTACTGGGATGAAATATATTCAGGTTTCAAATGGGATTCTCTGCTGATCCTGGCAGATAAGGCACTTCAATTTGATCCGCAGCTATCGGAAGCATATATGGCCAGGGGATATTACTATCTTAATATAAACCCTGAACGGGCAGTCAGGGAATTTGACCGGGCCATTTCATACGATCCGAACAATTGGAGAGCATACATGGGGAAGATGAGTATTTATGGTAATGAAGAACTATTGCTGGCTATACAGAATGGAATTAAAGCTGTATCGTTAAACCGGGGAGGAGCTGAATTACCTGATTTGCTGAGATCTCTAGGGAGCCAGTTCCATGTTGCAGGGTTCCCGGAAAAGGCTTCGGAGTATTATGCAAATGCATTGGAACTGGATGACGATTCCGCTATTTATTTTAACAACATGTCAGCCATTGAGAGCAGCCTGGGCAATTTCGTGCAAATGGTGGAATATGCTAAAAAAGCATATGCCCATGATTCGCTCAATACGGATATTCTGATTCGGATCCTAGAGGGGTATCAAAGGATCGGAAAGTTTGAAGAATCGTTGGCATACAGTAATAAATTATTGAAATTAATAAAAAATTCGCCGGGAACCCGGGTCATTCCAGTGCCTCACAGGATTGCATATGCTTTCGAAAAAACGGGTGATCACGATTCGGCCGATTATTATTTTCAGAAACTGATCGAGTATTCAGAAGAGGCTATCAGAACTCTAAACAGCACTATAGTGTTTAACTCGTACTATGATCGTACAGGCGTTTATGCATACCAGGGAAAGAAAGAACAGGCTATGGCGGACCTTAGGATGTTCAACCGGATGGAGAAGATCCCCCTGTGGTGGGTCAGTCTGATTAAAACCGATCCCCTGCTGGACAACCTCAGGGGTGAGCCCGAGTTCCAGCAGATCGTCCGGGATATGGAAGCCAAGTACCAGGCCGAGCATGAACGGGTCAGGCAATGGCTGGTGGAGAATGATATGCTGTAAACAGATCTTATTTCAGATCCATCACCAGTACGCCCCGTGCAGGGACATTGATCTCGGATGAAATATCCAGTTCCTGGCCGGTTATCACATCCACGCCCCTGGTGTAAGAACCTGTCACATCAATGTAACGGTCCATTTTGAGCAGATGATCTTCATCTCCGCCGTTCAAAATAACCAGGGTAGTCCTGTCGTCCTTGATCCTTGCGTAGACGTAGCAAGTATTCCTGTCAGGTGCATAATGGATCAGGTCCCCTTCAATCACTGCCTTATTCTCTTTCCTCCAGTTTAGCAGTTTCTTCATATAATCCCAGGCTTCATTCTGCCTGGGAGTGCGCCCCTCAGCTGTAAAAGCATTTACCGGATCGCCTTCCCATCCGCCCGGGAAGTCTTTTCGGATATTTCCGTCTCCTTCTGCTTTTGTCCCCGTCATCAATATTTCAGTACCATAATAAAGCTGCGGAATGCCCCTGGTAGTAAGGAGAAATGCAATTCCCTGTTTATATTTCCTGAGATCGGTATCCTCCTTAAGTGAAAAACGTCCCAAATCATGGTTGTCAAGGAAGATCAGGATGTTATTCAGATCGGCGTATAAAAAGTCCTGTGCCAGGGACTCATATATTTTAAACAGTCCAGTTGACTTTCCATCAGAGGCGTCATTTTTATCCGTGAAAGCGTTCTGACAAACAAAGGTCAGCGGGAAATCCATCGTGGTTTTCAAATTGGAATTGGTATCGCTGAATTTGGCGCCACGTTGCCACCAGGCAGTAAAACCGGGTCCGTTTGGATACCACGATTCACCTACAATATTAAAATCAGGATATTCATCCATGACCTCCCTGCACCATCTCGACATAAAGTCAAAGTCTGCGTATGGATATGTATCCTGGCGGATACCATCGATCCGTGTATGCTCGATCCACCAGATACTATTCTGGATCAAATAGGTGGCAAGATGGCTGTTTCTCTGGTTCAGGTCGGGCATACTTCTTACGAACCAGCCGTCGGTAAAACTCTTTTTCTCTGATTCAGGCGCATGGATATCCGGAATGGTCCACTTGTTATGGGTGGTCTTAACGTATGTATTATTGTTGTTGATCCAGTCACTTGCAGGTAGATCCTTCATCCACCAGTGTCCACTGCCACAATGGTTAAAGATCATATCCATCACAACTTTCATTCCCCGATCATGTGCGCTGTCAATCATCTCTATATACTCGTTGGTAGTACCGTACCGGGGATCTACATCATAAAAATCAGTGATCGCATATCCATGATAGGTCCTGGGGCCGTTTTTCTGGACCGGGTTCAGCCAGATCGTTGAAATACCCAGATCCTGCAGATAATCAAGATGGTTGATGATGCCCCGAAGGTCTCCGCCGTGACGGCTATTTGGCCGTTCCCTGTCAATCCGGGCACCTTCCAGGTTATCATTGGCCGGATCCCCGTTGGCAAACCGGTCAGGCGTTATAAGGTAGAGTACATCAGCTGTAGAAAAACCCTGGGCACCCGGCCTTGGATTGCGTTCCTTCAGTTCAAAAGGTTGAATCGTCTTTTCAGTGCCATCATTAAATTCGATATTCATCGTACCTGGTTTGGCTGATGCGGTAATCTCCAGGTAAATAAACAAATAGTTGGGGCTCTCAACACTGGCTACCTCTTTAACACTGACCCCCGGATATTCAATGGAAACCTTCGAACCGGATATATTCGCACCCTGAACCAGAATCTGAAGCTCTGTGTTTTTCATGCCTGTCCACCAGAATTGTGGATCCATATGGGTAATATCCGTTGCAGAGGCAGTCATATATCCTAAAATCAAAATTGAAATTAAGAAACTTTTTCTCTGATTTTTCATAATCTATTATTTGCCAAATAAAAGTACACTTTCGTTTCGCTTTAATCAACCCGGGTCAGATCCAAAATGAAACGGAAGCCGATCTGCCACTCAAAGCTATCCCGGTTCTGGAAGGATATTAAGTGAAATTTGTGGGCTTTAACCAATTAAAGTACCAATCATTTCTATCAACTAAATCAAACTAATTCGCTATTAATATGTTAACAACATGGTGATTTGAATTAATTGATGCATTGTGCCTACCCATAATAATAGATTATCCCAATTCTGGTTGCAAGTGAATGTCAGGTGAACACCATAAGTGAAATGAACAATAATAAGTCATGATTGTTGCCATTCTGAAACCGTTGTATGATTTAAATCTCTATAACCCCAGGAGATAATTAATACCATATAGATATGCCTTTGTTCATGGACATACATACAGTCAATTCTGACAACTTTTCTGTTGAGGATGTAGTGAAAGCGCATATGAAGGATTTGGCAGTAGAAAAAAGATTTGGAGTCACCCAACGAAAGTATTGGGTAAATACTGAGAATAAAACCATCTTTTGTTTAATGGAAGGCCCCGACAAAGAATCATGTAATTCTGTCCATAAGGAATCACATGGCTTAACGGCGTGTAATATCATAGAAGTTTCAGATGATGAATACCATCTCTTTTTAGGGATAGGTAATAAAAATGAAGTTGATTTAGCGCACAGACCCACAGGTGAAATTGATGAGGGTTTTAGAACCATTTTGTTAATAAACCACTTCGATTTCTCGGGAAGATTTGACCTTCTTATCAAAAATGAACTGGCCTTAATAGAAGAAAACAAGGGGACCGTCATTCTTGAGCCTAATGAGGATATTATGGTGTCTTTTATTTCGGCCTCAAGCGCTATTCATTGCGCACAAAAGCTGGTGAAGCTTTTTAATAATACGCCTGATCATTTTGAATTCAGAATTGGACTGGTAACAGGCAGTCCGGTTGACGAAAGGGGTACCAGGATTTTTGAAGAAACCAAAAGAACAGTGAATCAGCTTAGCCTGATAGGCATGAACGGTATCATTTACATCGACGAGTCGACCATCATCATTTCAAACAAAGAAGGCAGTAAGATCAATACCCATACGGAAGAGTTCAGGATTCTAAACACAGAAGATTTCAATTTCATCAATTTAGTCATTCAACTGGTAGAAGAAAATCTGTCAAATTCAGATTTTCATAGTGAAACATTAACATCGGCCTTAGGGTTGAGTAAATCTCAAGCCTATAGAAAAATTAAAGCCATTACGGGAATGGCTACCAACGAGCTTATTCAGGAAATAAAACTCCGCCTTTCCCTGAAAGCTTTGAGAAATAGGTTTGTAACAGTAGCCGAAATTGGATATAGTCATGGGTTTAACAGTCCAACCTATTTTGCAAGAGCTTTTCGAAAAAGATTTGGATTAACCCCCTCATCCTATATCGATCTTTTCAAAATCGCCTAACAGGTATTTCTTTGGTTCAATTGGTCAGCATTTGAAATATAACTTACATTCTTTGCTTGAGTCAGATGGTAATTTTGATTTAAATTAAAATCAATATAATGAAAACAGTAAAAGCGCTCGACCCTGCAACCATTGAAACATTTAAAAATCAACTGCAGGGCAAAATTATGATGCCTTCTGATGATGAATACGAAGAAACACGTAAAGTTTACAATGCCATGATCGATAAACATCCAGGTATGTTTGTCGTGTGTGTTGATGTGGCCGATGTGATAGCTGCGGTAAATTTTGGCAGAGATAATAATCTACTTATCGCCGTTAGAGGAGGAGGCCACAACGGGGGCGGACTTGGACTTTGTAATGACGGGTTGGTGATTGATCTTTCAGGACTCAAATTTGTGAGAGTTGATACTTCCGATAATACCGTACGAGTGGGCGGTGGCAATACCCTTCATGAAGTAGACCATGCCACACATCCTTATGGATTGGCCATTCCTGCTGGTATAGTTTCATCTACAGGAGTTGGAGGATTAACTCTTGGCGGGGGAGTAGGTTATCTCACCAGGAAATATGGACTTACCATTGATAACCTGCTTGAAGCCGATATCGTATTGGCCGATGGATCCGTTGTGACTGTAAATAACGGTCAAAATCAGGATCTATTCTGGGCTGTCCGGGGAGGAGGGGGAAACTTTGGAATTGTGACATCTTTTAAGTTTCAGGCACATCCGGTTATGAATATTTTTGGAGGGCCAACCCTGTGGCTTATTGAAAAAACGGAAGAAATTATGGAATGGTATCATGATTTTCTCCATCATGCACCGGACGAACTGAATGGATTTATTGCAACATTGATCATTCCGGGGCCACCATTTCCCGATCATTTGCATAATAAACAATTCTGTGGAATAGTATGGTGTTATTGTGGTGATTTGGAGAAGGTAAAAGAAGTCTTCAACCCCATTTTGGCTAAAAATCCATTCTTCCAGATGGTTGGTGAAATGCCTTATCCCGCATTACAATCACTATTTGATGGATTAATGCCTCCCGGATTACAATGGTACTGGAAAGCTGACTTTTATAATGAATTGGGCCCGGAACTTAGAAAACAGCATTTAAAATTTGGATCAAATATACCAACACCTCTTTCGCAGATGCATTTGTATCCAATAAGTGGTGCAGCTAGCAGAATCGGAAACGAAGATACCCCCTGGGCATACAGAGATTCAAAATATGCGGGAGTAATTGTTGGCATTGATCCTGACCCTGTAAATGCTGATAAAATCACACAATGGAGTAAGGATTATTGGGAGGCAATGCATCCATATTCATCAGGAGGAGCCTATTCAAATTTTATGATGGATGAAGGAGAATAACGAATCAAGGCCAGCTATAAGCATAACTATGACCGATTGGTAAAAATTAAAACCCAATATGATTCCGGCAATTTATTTAGCGTGAATCAAAATATTAAACCAAACAATATCGTATGAAAAGTATAACAGGAGTTGCAGCGGCTTAACTATCTCCGGTATTTCAAAACAACGAATAATGGCTGGGACGTATGCAGCATGTCGCAATAGTTCTTCAAAATCATCTAATAAATAATTCTCTGGATCAATTGTTTCAGCTTTTGAAACAATATTGACATCTATCTGTAATTCAATACCATAACTTCACTACGTCAAAATTATTTTTTAATTTTTTATATCATGAATTATGGAAAAAGTATTCGATCCGGTACATTATAAGAGTACCACACGGGAACAATGGCAAACAGCGGCTCAAGCATGGCATAATTGGCATCCAACACTAAATACCTGGTTGGGACCTGCCACTCAACTAATGCTAGATATGGCTAATGTAAATGAAGGGTATCGAATTCTGGATGTGGCTGCTGGCGCAGGTGAGCAATCAATTACAGCAGCTAAGAGAGTTGGTCCAAATGGATATGTATTAGCAACTGATTTAGCTCCTAACATACTTGAATATGCCTTATTATTGGCTTCAGAAAAAGGACTCAATAATATCGATACAAAAGAGATGGATGGTGAAAATCTTACTGTTCCAGACAATTCATTTGATACAGTAATTTCAAGAGTTGGATTAATCTTTTTTCCTGACCAACAAAAAGCATTAAAGGAAATGATGCGAGTTGTAAAACCAGGTGGCTATGTCGCAGCTATAGTATATTCTACTGTGGATAAAAATAAATTCTTTTCTACTCCGGTTTCAATTATCAGAAAGCGCGCCCAACTTCCACCTCCATTGGCCGGGCAGCCTGGGCCATTTAGTTTAGGAGACCCCGGGGTGCTGGATGATGCCTTTAAACAAGCGGGTTTTATAAATGTAAGGTCAGAATTTGTTGATGCACCTGTTATAATGCCTACAGCTAAAGATTGTGTTCGATTTGAATATGAGTCATTTGCAGCTCTTCATCAAATGCTTGGAGGATTATCCGATGACGAAAAAGCTGCCGCATGGGAAGAAATTCATGTAGAGTTGGCAAGATTTGAAGATGAAAATGGATTTTTAGGGCCTTGTGAACTCGTGGTTGGAGTTGGACAAAAACCATTAACCGGAAAGGAGTTATAAAATGGAAAGGTACCTTATTGAAGTACCTCATGAAGGTACAACAACAGCGTGCAATAATGCAGTACGAACATTTTTACAAACCGGGTCACACTTTCTCAGGCAGGCTGATTGGGGCTGCCATGATGGTGTACATAAAGCCTGGATAACAGTTGAGGTCGAGAGCAAAGAACAAGCCCTTCAGATCGTACCTTCTTTACTCAGAGCAAACGCAATAATTACAAAACTCAATTCATTCACAGAATTTGATATAGAAAAAGGCGAAGAAGCCCATTCATAATAGCAATATTCCTGGAGACTTCACGGTCATTAATATTCCAATTGTGAATCCCGAAATCATATGAAAAGAATATCCCTTTTATGGATGAGATTAGGTGGAAACCCCGCAAGTAGATAGTGGGATTTGTAAGGGGAATAGAAGGCAGTTCATTCTATGTTATATGTTACGCCCGTCAGTTTTTCTGATTCCTCCCACAATTTTGCCGAGTCAACGGAATTATGGGAGGCATCGTTTGATGCCACGATTACCGGATATCCCTTGAATTCTCTTCTGCTGTCTGGGCCGTAATATTCTCCGGTTTTCACTCCGGGATCGACGCATGCCCTAATTTGAGGCAAAGCACCCATGGCCTGGTCCTGAACCATCAAGTTGAACAAGGGCATCAGGATCCTGACAAGGAATCTGCGTTGCAGGTAGCGGCCTAGATTGGTCTTAGCTACTCCCGGATGGGCTGCTGCTGCAATAGTTTCCTTCTGAGCTGCCTCCAGCTTTCTCTGCAATTCATATGTAAACAGAAGATTGGATAGTTTTGAGCGTCCGTAGGCTTTCATGGGAGAATAATCCCTGCCATTCTCGAACAGAAGATTACTGAAATCCATCTCTCCTCTCTTGTGTGCGCCGCTGCTTACATTCACAATTCTTGCTTTTTCTGTTTTAAGTATCACATCCATTAATAGTCCCGTCAATGCAAAGTGCCCCAGGTGATTGATCCCGAATTGCCCTTCAAATCCATCTTTGGTGGTAAAATAGGGTGGTATCATGATACCGGCATTATTTAAGAGGACATCCAGTTTCTGATACCTTTCTTTAAACGCTGAAGCAAAGTTTCTTACAGATTCAAGGTCACCCAGGTCAAGCTGCATCACACTGATTTTTGCCCCGGGAGAAGTCTTCAAGTTTTCCGTTCTGGCTTCCTCACCCTTTTCAGTGGACCGGCTGGCCATGATTACTTCAGCACCCTTAGCAGCAAATGCTTTCACAGATTCATAGCCAAGTCCGCTGTTCCCGCCTGTAACAATAATAACTTTACCGGCAAGATCGGGTATATTCTCTACTGTCCAATTCATATTATTGGTTATTACCTATTCATTAATATTTAAAGATTAACAGATAATTCGTCACTATGTTCTCAACAATTTAAGCCAGATTGTTTATGGAGTTTGCCCCCTCGAAGCTACCAACAGACAGTACTAAATTACCCGGTGCGCGCGTTTAAAAGTAAGAACCTTTTTCGGACTGTGCCCGTATAAAAGGGATACGGAAGCCATGTGATTATTAACTGCTTATGAATCAGAAAGAACGTCTTGCTTTATGTAGTAGTTGTATTAACCGCAAACTCGATCATGAACACGGATATGTGTGTTCGCTCACCGGTAAATTTGCTGACTTTAAGGACACTTGCAAGGATTATGTGTTGGATGCATCGGTGACCGATACTATTAAGGTTCGGACGAAGGACCGTCCCTTTGTGCCACTTTTTGATCCTGTTCCTGCACGGACAGAACCCGGGACGAGGAAGAAAGTAGTAAAAAAGCGACCGGTTACAAAGGGCCAGATTACAAAGGGATCGGTAAAAAAGAAGACGCTATCTGAGGTGGCTGTGAAGAAACTGCGGAGATATCAGAGTTTCCTCTATGCACTGCTCGGGGGATTGCTTTTCACTGCGATTGCTTCGATGGGATGGACATTTATAACTGCAATGACTGGATACCAGGGAGCATATATGGCCCTTGGGGTTGGATTACTTGTGGGGATCGCTGTTCGTTATTTTGGAGCCGGTATCAACAGGATTTTCGGTGCCCTGGCAGCCCTGCTGGCCCTGGCCGGCTCTCTGCTGGGCTATTACCTGAGCCAGGCCGGATTCCCGGAAGAAGTGCAGCTGGCAGGGATTATTAAGGTGCTTGATTATCTCAAGCCGGATGTGATGCTCAACACGGTGAAGGAGACCTTTGATCCCCTCGACCTGTTGTTCTATGGCCTGGCCGTACTGCTGGCCTTTCTTCTGGCCATCAGGAGGATCAATTCAAAGAAGAAGGCCAAACTGGAGCATATTGGCTATAAGGGTGCCCCTGCTTTGTACTGGCTCAGGCTGCCCTTGATCCTGGTGTTGATCCTGGTACCGGCATTTTACGGCTACACCCTGACAAGTGGGGATTCAGGAGGATATAATACCCTTTATTATAATTCGGGCGAGAAGATGTCGGAGGGCGGAATGCGGAAGGGAAAGGAGACAGGGGAGTGGACCAGCTGGTATGAAAATGGGAACATCAAGAGCATTGGCTATTATGTTGAGGGACAAAAGGACAGCCTCTGGCAGTGGTATGACGAGGATGGAATTCTGACAGGTACCGGTATGTATGGAGATGACATGGAGAATGGTACCTGGATGAACTACTATCCTGACGGGGTGGTTTCTGATTCCGGATCCTACATTGAAGGATTAAAGGAGGGGTTGTGGAAATATTTTCATGAGAACGGCAACCTGAAATATTCCGTTAACTATAAAGCTGACAAGATGCATGGGGAAAGGACCCTGTTGACCTCCTCAGGCGATGTGGTTAAGGTTGACTATTACGAGAATGGTATGTTGGTTGAGTAGGGCTGACATCCCTGCTGAAATACAGCAGGACTGTTTGTTTAAGTATCTATTTCACCAATGTCTCTTGAACTTAATCTTCAATATCGACTTTATTAGCATTCAATTGCCACCCTTATCTGATAAGTTCGGGGTACTTGTAGTATGTTTCCACGAATGAAATTCAAATCAACTGAGCAAGCTCACCGGTTTCTATTAGTGTGAATAACCAATAAGAGAATTGTGGCAGAATCTACTCATCTCTTATCAAAATAGAAATCGAATTTCATCTCCTTTACTTATTGATGTTATAAACTATAAAAAATAGTTGTATAACTAATATTTATAGTTTATATCTGCTTTATAAAGGATATGATATGAAACTTACCGGCAGAGAAGAGCAGATAATGGATTATTTGTGGAAGCATGGGCCCTCATTCGTAAAGGACATCAAAGCATCCTTTGCAGATTCTAAACTGCACTATAACACAATTTCAACCATCGTAAGAAACCTGGAACAGAAGGAGTATGTTGACCATGAGGAGTTCGGTACCACTTACAGATATTTCGCTGCCATATCCAAGGAAGACTTCGTAAAAACAAATCTTAAACGTGATGTAAAGAAGTACTTCGGAAACTCTTATATGTCATTGGTCTCTTCCCTCGTAGAATCGAATGATTTGACCGTTGAAGAAATCCAGGAATTGATTGAATTGGCCAGGAACAAATCCAGATGACACTACTTCAATATATTCTGTTTGCAAACCTGTATAT
>Ga0210060_1000142_pt1 | contig 41046 bp, 43 predicted proteins | sample Joice_CattailNLB_FD_184871 | JGI IMG/M metagenome (GOLD analysis project Ga0210060, IMG submission 184871) | Wetland microbial communities from San Francisco Bay, California, USA, that impact long-term carbon sequestration - Joice_CattailNLB_D2... | ecosystem: Environmental > Aquatic > Marine >...
GACCTGGCGCGGCGCCCGCCGGTCCCCGTGATGCTCGTCGGCCTCCAGGGATCGGGGAAGACGACCTCGTGCGGCAAGCTCGCCCTCCACCTGCAGAAGAAGAAACGGCGCCCGTTCCTGGTTCCCGCCGACGTCTCCCGGCCGGCGGCGATCGAGCAGCTGAAGGTTCTGGGGGCGCAGATCGGCATTCCCGTCTTCGACAGCTCCTCGTCCGCCGACCCGGTCGAGATCTGCCGGCAGGCGGTTCGGCAGGCGGACCTGTCGGGTCACGACACCGTTCTGCTGGACACCGCCGGGAGGCTTCACGTCGACGAGGAACTGATGGAGGAGCTGCGCCGGATCAAGGAAGCGGTCGACCCCGGGGACATCCTGCTGGTGGCTGACGCGATGACGGGGCAGGACGCGGTGAACGTCGCCCGGGCTTTCCACGAGAAGGTGGGGTTGACCGGCGTTGTGCTGACCAAGATGGACGGCGACGCCCGCGGCGGCGCAGCGCTTTCCATCCGGGCGGTCACGGGCGCGCCCATCAAGTTCGTCGGCGTCGGCGAGAAGACGGACGCCCTCGAGGCCTTCTTTCCCGACCGGATGGCCTCCCGCATCCTCGGGATGGGGGACATCCTGACCCTCGCGGAGAAGGCGCAGGAGACGATCGACGAGAAGAAGGCGAAGGAGCTTACGCGCAAGATCCGCCGGAGCGAGTTCACCCTCGAGGATTTTCGGGACCAGTTGATGAGCATACGGAAGATGGGGTCGATCGAAGACCTCCTCGGTATGATTCCGGGTATGGGTGGGAAGATGAAGGAGCTCAAGGCGGCCGCCCCGGACGAGAAGGAGCTTTCGCGGGTCGTGGCGATCATCGACTCGATGACCCGCAAGGAGCGCGATAATGCGAAGATCATCAACGGGAGCCGGCGCAAAAGGATCGCCATGGGAAGCGGGACGACCGTTCAGGACGTGAACCGGCTGCTCAAGAACTTCCAGCAGGCGGAAGGGATGCTCAAGCGGTTTTCGAAGGGCGCGGGGAGAAGAGGCGGGAAAGGCCTGCCGTTTTTCTAGGCAGGCTCCCGAAAACGATGAGCAGAAGAACGATACGGGAGGTGAGGAAATGGCGGTAAAGATTCGTCTGACGCGGATGGGAAGGAAAAAACTGCCTTCGTACCGCATCGTGGTGGCCGATTCCCAGTCGCCCCGGGACGGGCGGTATATCGTGAAGGTGGGAACCTACGACCCGAAGGAAAACCCGCCCCGGTTCCTGGTCGACGAGCAGCTGACGCTCAAGTGGCTGCACCGGGGGGCGCAGCCGACGGAAACGGTGAGGAGCCTGCTCCGGAAGGCGGGGGTCTGGAAAAAGTTCCACGAGGAAAAGAAGGGGAAGAAGGCCGTCGCGTAACGGCCCCTTTGGTGCCGGCGGCCCACGGCAGCGGTGGGAGGGCCGGCTTCGGAGCGCCATCGGCTTAGGGGTTGCGGATGAGGGAGGCCTATTTGGAGGTCGGACGCGTGGCGGGGGCCCACGGCAGGGCGGGGAAGATCCGGGTGAAGGCCCATTCGGGGGATCCGTCCGGGCTTCTGAATGCACGGACCTTGCGTTTGACTTCGGAAAATCCCTCCAAAACGGGGCGGATATGCGACTTCGAGGTGAGAACGGCGCAGCCGCAGGGCGGTTTCGCCGTTTTGTCTTTGGGCGGGATCGATTCCCGGGAAGCGGCCACGGAGTGGTCGGGAGCCTCCGTTTCGGTATCCCGGGCGGAGCTTCCTCCGCCGGAGGAGGACGAGTATTACTGGGTGGACCTGGTCGGTTGCGAGGCGGTGGACGCGGCGGGGGACCGGGTAGGGAAAATCGTTGCCGTGCAGGGAGGGCGGGCCCACGACTGGCTCGTCATCCTGCGCGATGACGGGGAGTCCCTCCTTCCGATCGTCTCCTCGTTCCTTCGCGAAGTCGACGTTCCGGGGCGCCGTGTCGTGGTAGCCCCCCCGGAAGGGTGGTAAGGTGCGGTTCGACATTCTCACGCTCTTCCCCGGGATCTTTTCCGGGCCGCTGGACCACAGCATCCTCGCCCGGGCGAGGGAAGCGGGGCTGCTCCTGGTCGAGACGCACGACCTGCGGGAGTACGCCGGGGGGAAGCATCGGGTGACCGACGAGCCGCCGTACGGAGGGGGCGGCGGGATGGTGATGAAGCCGGAGCCGATCTTCGCGGGGGTGGAGACGGTCCGGAAACGGTTCGGGGAAGGGCCGGCGATCCTCCTGACACCCCGGGGGGAGCTGCTGACGCATCGCCTGGCGCGTTCCCTGGCGGCGGAAAAACACCTCATCCTTGTTTGCGGCCGTTACGAGGGCGTGGACCAGCGCGTGGCGGACCACCTCGCCGATTTCGAGATCTCCATCGGCGATTACGTGCTGGCCGGCGGGGAGTTGCCCGCCCTCGTGCTGGTCGATGCGGTGGCGCGTTTCGTCCCCGGCGTGATCGGGGATCCTTCGGCCTCCCGACGGGATTCCTTCGAGGAGGGGATCCTCGAGGGGCCGCAGTACACCCGTCCCCGGGAGTTCCGCGGCTACACGGTCCCCGACGTGCTCCTGTCCGGAAACCACCTCGAGATCGAAAAGTGGCGTCGTGAAGAGGGGATGCGCGAAACCCGGGTGCGGCGCCCGGATCTTCTGAAGAAAAAGTTGACACCCGGCGGCGGCGTGGAATAGATTACTTAGTCTTGCTTCGCATGGGGAACCGACTCGGGAAAGGGGTTTGGGTGATGAGCAATATCCTCAAGGAACTGGAGACGTCGCAGCTTCGGAGCGATCTCCCGGCATTCCGGGCCGGGGATACCGTGCGCGTTTTCCTGCGGATCCGGGAAGGGGAAAAGGAGCGTGTCCAGTACTTCGAGGGGATCGTAATCGGATTCCACCGCAACGGCGCCTCCACCACCTTCAAGGTCCGCAAGGAATCGTACGGCGTGGGCGTGGAGCGGACGTTCCCGCTGCACTCGCCGCTCATCGAAAAGATCGTCGTGAAGAAAAGGGGAGATGTCCGCCGGGCGAAGCTTTTCTTCCTGCGAAAGGTGTCCGGAAAGAAGGCCCGGATCCGCGAGAAGAAGGACTGGCTCGGGAAGAAGGGGATCGAAGTCCCGACCGAGGGGACGGCGGAGCTGCCCGAAGAGGGTGTCGCCGCGCCGGATGATGCGGCGCAGGCGGAGGCGCCGGAGACCAAGGAGTAGGGCGCTTCCGTTGGACGGTTTCGAGGCCCGGGCGCGTGCGAGGGGGTTTCGCATGGTGGCCGGCGTGGACGAAGCCGGGCGAGGACCGCTCGCCGGGCCGGTGATGGCGGCGGCGGTGGTGCTCCCTGCGGGGTTTTCGCGGTCGGAACTACGTGATTCGAAGGCCCTTTCCCCGAAAGCGCGGGAAAGGGCCTTTTCTCTTGTCACCTTGAACGCCCTCGCCTTCGCGGTCGGACATTCCACCCCCGAGGAGATCGACCGGATCAACATCCTGCGGGCGTCGTTGCTGGCGATGCGGCGGGCGGTGGAAAAACTGGAACCCGCCCCCGATTTCCTCTACATCGACGGGAATCTTACGATCCCCCCGCCGCAGGGCGGCCCGTGGGGAAGCATCCGCCAGGAAGCGATCATTTCCGGGGACGCCCGGTGCGTTTCGGTCATGGCGGCGTCCATCCTCGCGAAAGTCACCCGGGACCGGCTGATGCTCGAGTACGATCGGGTCTATCCCGGGTACGGCTTCGCCTCCCACAAGGGGTATCCGACGAAGGCACACCTGGCCGCCTTGGCCGTGCTCGGTCCCTCTCCGATCCACCGGAAGACATTCCGGGGGGTTTCTCCCGGGTGACCCGCTCGCCGGAAGAGAGGACGTCTGCGGGGCGCGAGGCGGAAGAGTCGGTATGCGCCTATCTCGGGGAGAGGGGAATGCGTGTCGTGGAACGGAATTTCCGGGCCCGGGGCGGCGAAATCGACCTCATCGCCCGGGACGGGGACGTTCTTGCCTTCGTCGAGGTTCGCTTCCGCGAGGAAGACGGGCACGGGCTCCCGGAGGAGTCCGTGGGCCCTGCCAAGCGCAAAAGGATCGCCGCCGCCGCGCGTGCCTACCTGTCGACGATTCCCCCGGATTCGTGGAGGGAGGCACGGTTCGACGTCGCAGCGGTCGACGGGAGCGGAGCCGCCCCGGCCATCCGTTATTACCCCGCCGCGTTCGACGCGAAAGGCAAGATCCTGTAGGCCGGGCATTCCTCCCGGGGCCCCTGGCTCGCGGAGGGGTCCCCTCGGCTACGCTCGCGACCTTGCGCCCGCTCGCTGCCGGTTCCGCTCGACGCAAATCCCTCCTCGCTCCACAGGCCGCCTCGTCGACCCCCCCGCATCGCCCCGGGTCCCCGGGTACGCCATTTCGTGGGTGCCGGAGAGCGCAGCAAGCCGAAGGAGAGGGGGCGAAGTGAGGTTAAGCGCAGCAGTGCGGGTTCATCGCACGGCGAGCCACGAACGGAGTCCCCCCTCCGAGGCTGCGAAAACCTCCTGTAGCGACTGCCGTCTTTCAGAGTTCCGTTCCGGAAGAGGCCGTGCATCGAGAGTGTCGATGCGCCGCTTCCGGCGAGGCGCTCTGCCGAGGCGTACCCGCTGCGGTACGGTGAGGGAGGGCAACGAAGCCGTAGCGGATGCAGCGGCTCTCGAATGCCGGGATCTCCCGGGAATGGAGCTCTGGAAGCCGGCTAACCGAAGAACTCCTCGGCGATGTGGTAGATCCCCATGTCGACCGTTTTCGGCTGCGCGGTGGCTTCGGCCAAGGGGACGGGGACGATCGCATTCCCCTGGAGGCCGGCCATCTTCCCGAACTCCCCGCGGTGGGCCATCTCGGTGGCGAATACGCCGAACCGGGTGGCCAGCACCCTGTCGTGGGCCGTCGGGGAGCCGCCTCGCTGGATGTGACCGAGTACGACGTACCGGGATTCGAACGTCGTCCGTTTCTCGATCTCCCTGGCAAGGACCTGCGAGATCCCGCCCAGCCGGACGTGCCCGAACTCGTCGGTCTTCGTCTCCTGGATGATCAACTGGCCGCTTTCGCCCGGCTTCTCGGCGAACTTCGCCGCTTCCGCCACGACGACGATGCTGAACGATTTCCCGCGGCTGTGGCGGCGCAGGATCAGGTCGCACACCTTGTCGATGTCGATCGGCTTTTCCGGGATCAGGATTGCGTGCGCCCCCCCGGCGATCCCAGAGAAGGTGGCGATCCATCCCGCGTTGCGCCCCATCACCTCCACGACCATGACCCGGTTGTGGGATTCGGCCGTCGTGTGGATCCGGTCGATGGCGTCGGTGGCGATGGAGACCGCCGTGTCAAACCCGAAGGTGAAATCGGTTCCCGACAGGTCGTTGTCGATCGTCTTGGGGACGCCCACCACCGGGAGGCCGCGCTCGTAGAGCTTGCTCGCCGCCCCCAGGGTGTCCTCGCCCCCGATGGCGACGAGTGCGTCGAGGCCGAGCAGGCGGAAGTTCTTCAGCACCTTGTCCGGCCCGTCGGAATCCTTGAAGGGGTTCGTGCGGGAGGTGCCGATGATCGTGCCCCCGATGGGCAGGATCCCCGAGACCATCTTGGTGTCGAGGTCGGTGTAGGAGATGTCCACAAGTCCTTTCCACCCGTTCCGGACTCCCACCACGCGGGAATCGTAATTGTCGGATTTCCGGACCACCGCCCGGATGACGGCATTGAGCCCCGGGCAATCCCCGCCGCCGGTCAGCACGCCGATCTTCATCTCGCATCCTCCCTGAACACGGGTATGGTTTGAGTATAGCAAAGTCCCGCTCGCGACAATTGAAAGGAGCGGGGGTATATGATACCTTATAAAACTTATATCCCAGCAGGAAAGAAAGGAAAATCGTTGTCCGTCCCGGCGAGGGAAAAGGTCGAGCTGCTGTCCGGAAACGAGGCGATCGCCCGGGGGGCATTCGAGGCGGGTGTGAGGGTTGCCTCCGCATACCCCGGGACCCCGAGCACGGAAATCCTCGAGAACTTCGCCCGGTATCCCGATGTCTACGCGGAGTGGGCCCCCAATGAGAAGGTGGCGGTGGAAGTGGCGCACGGGGCCTCGATGGCGGGGGTGCGGTCGCTCGCGGTGATGAAGCACGTGGGAGTGAATGTCGCCGCCGACCCGATTTTCACCGCCTCCTACACGGGGGTCCGCGGCGGATTCGTGATCGTCACCGCCGACGATCCCGAGCTGCATTCGTCCCAGAACGAGCAGGACAACCGACACTACGCCGTCGCGGCGAAGATTCCGATGCTGGAGCCATCCGATTCCTGGGAGGCGAAGGAGTTCACAAAACTTGCCTTTGCGCTTTCGGAAACGTACGACACCCCGGTATTCCTGCGGAGCACCACACGGATATCCCACGCCAAGGGGGCGGTCCGCCAGGGAGAAGTGTCGGAATCCTCCCTCGCACCCGGGTTCGTTCGGGACCCCGCCAAATGGGTCATGCTTCCCGACCACGCGAGGCGCCGCCACGTGATCGTCGAGGAGCGGATGCGGGCGCTGACTGCGTTCGCGGAAGAATTCGAAGGCAACCGGATCGAATGGGGCGACCGGGACCTGGGGGTGATCACGGCCGGCGTGCCGTACCAGTACGTCCGCGAGGTCTTCCCCGATGCGTCGGTCCTGAAACTGGGGATGATTCACCCCCTTCCGTCCGGGCTCATCCGGGAGTTTGCGGCGGGCGTTTCGCGGCTCGTGGTGGTGGAAGAGCTCGATCCCCACATCGAGATGCACGTGAAGGCACTGGGCGTGTCGGCGCAGGGGAAGGAGATCATTCCCATCGTGGGGGAACTGTCCCCCGGGATCGTCCGGAAAGGAATTACCGGGCAGGAAGTTCCCGTTCGTTCGTTTGAGGTCCTCCCCGGCCGGCCGCCGAACCTGTGCCCGGGGTGCCCCCACCGGGGGCTATTCTTCGTCCTCAACAAGTGCAAGGTCACGGTGGCCGGCGACATCGGTTGCTACACCCTCGCGGCGCTGCCGCCACTAAAGGGCATGGATACCTGCGTCTGCATGGGAGCCTCCCTCGGGAACGCCTTCGGGATCGAGAAGGCGCTGGGAAAGGCGGCCCTCGGGAAGGTGGCGGCCGTCATCGGGGATTCCACCTTCCTCCACTCCGGGATAGCGCCCCTGATCGACATCGTGTACAACCGCGGGTTTACCACCGTGATCATCCTGGACAACCGGACAACGGCCATGACCGGCGCCCAGGAAAACCCGTCCACGGGGCGGACGCTCATGGGCGAGGTCACCCGCCGTCTGGACCTGGCGGCTCTGTGCCGCGCGGTGGGGGTGGACCATGTCTACACCGTCAACCCGCACGACATGGCACAGACGGAGGCGGTCCTGAAAAGGGAGCTCTTCCGCGAGGAGCCGTCCGTGATCATCACGGAGGCGCCGTGCGTCCTTCTCCCGGACCACCGCAGGAAAAAACGGCCCGTCTACGAGGTAATTCCCGACCTGTGCACGGGGTGCATGGCGTGCAGCAGACTCGGCTGCCCCGCGATCGAGTGGCTTCCGTTCACGCCGGACGAGGCGGTCGCAGCGGGGGAGAAGGCCTCCCGGAAGGGAATGGCGCGGATCAATCCCCTCCTGTGCGACGGGTGCAACCAGTGCCCGCCGTTGTGCAAGTTCCAGGCGATCCTGGAGAAGAAGGATTGAAACAGGCCCGCGGGAACGTCTTCCTGGCGGGCGTAGGCGGGCAGGGGACCCTTCTCGCATCCGAAGTGCTGGGGGAGGCGTTCCTGGTCGGCGGATACGATGTCAAGAAGAGCGAGGTTCACGGGATGGCCCAGCGCGGAGGTGCGGTGACGACCCACCTGCGGTACGGCCCGAAGGTGTTCTCGCCGCTTATCGAGGCGGGATCGGCGGACCTGCTCGTCGCCTTTGAGAAGATGGAGGCCCTGCGTTTCGCGCACTTTCTGAAACCGGCCGGCGCCGCCGTGGTCAACGCGCAGGAGATCATGCCTCCTTCCGTGGCCACCGGGCGGGAGCGGTATCCGGAAAACGTGGCGGAGAGGCTTGCCGGGGCGATCCCGAATCTCTATCTGGTCGACGCCCTGGCTGCCGCTCTCTCCCTGCGCGAGGTGCGTGCCGTGAACATGGTAATGGTGGGAGCCGCATCGCACCTGCTCCCGCTTCCGGAAGACTGCTACCTGGAGGCTCTCCGGGCCCGCCTCCCGGAGAGAATCGTGGAGGTGAACGCGAAGGCGTTTCAAGCCGGTCGGGCGCTCATGTCCCCGCGCGGGGCGGGCCGGTAGCCCGTGCGGTGACGACCTGCGCGATCCCCACCCGCCTGGAGGAGGAAGGATGATCTGGGACAACGAATTCGAAACGCTTCCCCGCGAGGCTCTCGTGGCGCTGCAGTCGAAGCGGCTCCGGGACCTGGTCGGCAGGGTCTACGCCGAAGTGCCTTTCTATCGGCGGAAACTCGATGGCGCACGGTGCGGGCCGGGCGACATCCGGGGGGAGGAAGACCTGAAGAACCTTCCGTTCACGACGAAAGACGACCTCCGGGATACCTATCCTTTCGGGTTGTTCGCCGTCCCGATGGAACGGGTCGTGCGGGTGCACGCTTCCTCGGGCACGACCGGCAAGCCGACCGTCGTCGGCTACACGCGCCGCGACATCGACACCTGGGCGGAGCTCATGGCGCGCACGCTCGCCTGCGGGGGGACGACGAAGGGGGACGTGGTCCACAACGCATATGGATACGGGCTGTTTACGGGGGGGCTGGGCGCCCACTACGGTGCGGAAAAGATCGGGGCGACCGTCATCCCGATTTCGGGCGGCAACACCAAGCGCCAGATCATGCTCATGCAGGATTTCGGGTCCACCATCCTCCTCTGTACCCCCTCCTATGCGCTCAATCTCGCCGAAGTGATGGCGGAGGAGGGAGTCGACCCCGCGTCCTTGCGGCTCAAGTGCGGCCTGTTCGGCGCCGAGCCGTGGAGCGAATCGATGCGCGGGGAAATCGAGAAGAAGCTCAAGATCAGCGCGCTCGACATCTATGGGCTCTCGGAGGTCATCGGCCCGGGCGTGGCGTCGGAGTGCATCGAGGAAAAGCGAGGCCTGCACATCTTCGAGGACCACTTCATCGCGGAGATCATCGACCCCTCGACGGGGGAAGTGCTCCCTTACGGCAGAACGGGGGAGCTCGTCTTCACCACGATCACCAAGGAAGCGTTTCCCGTGATCCGCTACCGGACGCGCGACATTTCACGCCTCGATGTCACCCCCTGCTCCTGCGGCCGGAGCCACGTGCGGATGGACCGGATCTCGGGCCGGACCGACGACATGCTCATCATCCGGGGGGTCAACGTCTTTCCGTCCCAGATCGAGTCGGTCCTGATGACGGTCGAGGGCGTCGAACCCCATTACCAGCTGATCGTCTCCCGCGAAGGGTCCCTGGACCTCCTCGAGGTGCAGGTGGAGGTGGGCGAGGCGGTCTTCACGGACGAGATCAAGGGGCTCGAGACGCTCGCGAAGCGGATCGAACACGAAATCAAGGATCTGCTCGGGGTATCCTGCAAGGTGAAACTCGTGGAGCCGAAAACGATCCAGCGCAGCGAGGGAAAGGCCAAGCGGGTGTTCGACAAGAGGAAGCTGTAATGGGACATTACAGCTTCCAGGAAATAGGCGGCGTCAGGCGGTGCACACCCAACATCGAGGGCGAACGCGACTCGCCCGACAGGGGGCTGCGATGAAGGTCGAGCAGATTTCCGTGTTCCTGGAGAACAAGTCCGGGCGTCTGGCCGAGGTGACGAATATTCTCTCCCGGGCGGGGGTCAATATCCGTGCGCTCTCCCTGGCCGACACGGCCGATTTCGGAATCCTGCGCCTGATCGTCAACCAGGGCGACCTGGCGAAGCAGGTCATGAAGGAGAACGGTTTCACGGTGGGAAAAACGGAGGTGGTGGCCCTCGAGGTGCCGGACCGTCCGGGAGGGCTGGCAGAAATACTGAAGATCCTGCACGAAGCCGGGATCAACGTGGAGTACATGTACGCCTTCGTGCAGCGGTCCGGCGACAACGCGGTCATCATCTTCCGCTTCGACGAGCTCGACAAGGCGATATCGGTCCTTACGTCTGCCGGCGTGCGGGTGCTCCGGGGAGAGGAGGTCTACTCTATGTAGCGCCGCCCGCGCGAACGGAGCGGCCTGCATGGTGAAACGGGAGAGACCGGGGAGAAGAAACGTTTTGACCGCCGGGTCCCGGGAGGTCGGGAAATCAGGACCGGGAACGGGAAAGGCGGAAACTATCCCACGAAGAAGGAGGGGAACATGAGGGGGAGAAACGGAATCATCGTTGCAATCGTTGCGCTGGCGCTCATGGTTGGCGCAAGCGTCCAGGCGGCCGAGCCGATCAGGATCGGCGCGATACTCGCGGTGACCGGTCCGGCCTCGTTTCTCGGGGGGCCCGAGTCCAAGACGCTTACGATGCTCACCGAGGAAGTCAACGCCAAGGGGGGGATCAACGGGCATAAGGTCGAGCTGTACATCATGGATTCGGGCGCGAACCCCGAGAAGGCGGTCTCTTTCGCCAAGCAGCTGATCGAGGAGAAGAAGGTCCTTGCGATCCTGGGGCCCTCCACGAGCGGGGAGACGATGAAGATCAAGGGGATTGCCGAGGAGGGGAAGACGATTCTCCTCTCCTGCGCGGCGGCCGAGGTGATCGTGAACCCGGTGGCGAAGTGGGTATTCAAGACCCCGCAGAAGGACAGCGATGCCGTCCAGGCGATCTTCAACCAGATGAAGAGGATGAAGATTTCCAAGATCGGCGTCCTCTCCGGCAATACCGGCTTCGGCAAGGCCGGAAAGGGGCAGATCGAAAAGCTCGCGCCGGAAAACGGCATCACGATCCTGGCCAGCGAGGTGTACGACAAGACCGCCACCGACCTGACTGCCGAGGTGACCAAGCTCAAGGCGGACAACGTTCAGGCGCTCGTGAACTGGTCGATCGTTCCGGCGCAGTCGATCGTGATCAAGAACGCGCGCCAGATCGGATTCGTGGGGCCCATCTTCCAGAGCCACGGTTTCGGGAACATCAAGTATGTGGAGGCTGCCGGACCGGCCGCGGAGGGGGTCATCTTCCCCGCGGGACGTCTCCTCGTCGCCGACCAGCTTTCGGACAGCAATCCCCAGAAGCCGGTTCTCTTGAAGTACAAGAACGACTACGAGAAGATGTACAAGGAGGAGGCGAGCACCTTTGGAGGCCATGCCTACGACGCCTTCATGATCCTCGCGACGGCGATCGAGAAGTCGGGCAGCACCGACAAGGAGAAGGTGCGGGACGCGATCGAGAATATGCGGGGGTTCGTCGGCACCGGCGGTATCTTCGACTTCTCGGCGCAGGACCACAACGGTCTCGATATCGACGCGTTCGAACTGCTCACCGTGAAGAACGGAAAGTTTGCCATCTATTGAGAGCAGGAAGGACGGATCGGCACGAAACCTCACTGCGGGAGTATCCGCGCACGCCGCGGATACTCCCGATTTGTTGACGGGGCATGATGAATCTCGACCTGTTCCTGCAATACATGGTCGCCGGAGTCACCTACGGGACGATCTACGGGATCGTCGCCGTCGGCTTCAACATCATCTACAACGCGACGGGGATCATCAACTTCGCCCAGGGGGAATTCGTCATGCTCGGCGGGATGACCGCCGTGACCCTCGGTCGGTTTCTCCCCCTTCCGGCGGCCATCCTCGGGGCGGTGCTCGTCACGATGGTCGTCGGGGCGCTCCTCGAGATCCTGTTCATCCGCTGGCTCCACCGTCCGTCGGTGCTGCGGATGATCGTCATCACGATCGGGCTGTCGATCCTGATCCGGGAAGCGGCGCTCCATATCTGGGGGGAGGGCGTTCGGGCCCTTCCCTACTTTACCGGGACCTCGGTGACCTCGATCCGGCTGGGCGGGGTCTACGTCTCCCCGCAGGTGCTCTGGGTCGTCGGCATCAGCGCGGTCGTGGTGGCGATCCTGGGGGGCTTCTTCCGGTACACCCTGCTGGGGATGCAGATGCGGGCCTGCTCCGCGAACCGGGACGCCGCGAGGTTGTGCGGCATCAGCGCAAAGAACATGGTGACCTTCTCGTTCATGCTAAGCGCAGGCATCGGGGCGCTCGGAGGGTGCATCGTGTCCCCTATCACCTATGTGCAGTATGACAGCGGGGTGCCGCTGGCGATCAAGGGATTCACGGTCGCGATCCTCGGCGGGCTGGGAAACAGCCTGGCCTCCGCCGCCGCGGGAATGCTCCTCGGGATTCTCGAGTCCTTGAGCATCTCGGTGCTCCCGGCGGCCTACAAGGACGTGATCTCGGTCGCCATCCTGCTCGTCATCCTCTTCGTCAGGCCCAGCGGACTGTTCGGGAGCGCCGAAGCGGCGCGCCTGAAGGAGTTCTGATGAAAAAACAGGGACTCCAGATCGCCGGGTTCGCCGCGGTGGTCGTGGCGATCCAGATGACGGCCTCCCTGACCGGGAACGTATACCACCTGACCCAGCTGACGATGTCCGCCTACTACTCGCTGGTCGTGCTTGGTCTCTGCATCCTCACGGGGTATGCCGGGCAGATCTCGATCGGGCACGCCGGTTTCTTCGCGATCGGGGGGTATCTCTCCGCGCTGCTGACCACCCACAACCTGTCGGCCCACGGGGGCCCCATCGTCTCGGGGCTGGCCGCGATGGGGATTCTCACGCGCCGTCCCGATCTCTACGGGGGGGAGCTGCTCACGGTCCATCCCTGGCCCGCGTGCATCTTCGCGGTGCTCACCGCCGTCGCCATAGCTTTCGCCATCGGGGGACCGGTCCTCAGGCTGAAAGGGCATTATCTCGCCATGGCCACGCTGGGATTCGGCATCATCGTCTACCGGATCGTTCTCGGGACCGAGCTGGTCGGTGCGGCGGACGGGATCTACGACGTCCCGGCCTTTCCCCTGCTTCCGGGGATCGCGGTGTCCGGGAAATCCTCTCTCCGGGTGACGAATTATTATGTCGCCTGGGGATTCGTGATCCTGGGGATGGTACTCCTTTTGAACCTCGTCCGCTCCCGCGTGGGAAGGGCGCTCGCCTCGATCCACGGCGCGGAGGATGCCGCCGAGGCGATGGGGATCCCCACGGCGCGCTACAAGCTGAAGATCTTCGTGGTCAGCGCCGCTTTTGCGGCGGTCGCGGGGGTTCTCCTGACCCACTACAACGGCGGAATCGGCCCATCGGAATCCTCCGTCATGAAATCGGTGCGCTACCTGGCGATCGTCGCGATCGGCGGCATGGCGAACCTCTGGGGCACGCTCCTGATGAGTCTCCTCCTGAACTACCTTTCCCTCCGCGGATATTTCGGGACGTTCGACGACGCGGTCTTCGGCGGGATCCTCATCCTGATCATGCTCTTCGCGCCCGACGGGCTCCTGCGGCGGCAGCTGTTCGAGGAGCTGAAAGGTGCGGTCTTCCCCTCCGGCGGGGAGAAGGAAACGTGAAGCTCCTCTCGGTCCGGAGCATAAGCAAGCGGTTCGGCGGCCTCAAGGCGGTGGACAACGTGTCCTTCGACGTGCCGCAGGGCGCAATCAAGGCCCTCATCGGACCGAACGGGGCCGGGAAGACGACGCTGTTCAATCTGCTCTCCGGGTTCCTCCGTCCCGACCGGGGTTCCGTCGTCTTCGACGGCGCCGAGGTACTGGGGCTCATGCCTCACCAGATCGCGGCGCGAGGCATGGCGAGGACCTTCCAGCAGATCCGTCTCTTTCCGAAGATGACCGTCCTTGATAACATCCTGGTCGGGCGCCATCTCCGCAGCCGGGGGGGCTTCGTGTCCTGCATGCTCCACCTTCCGTTCCTGCGGAAGGAGGAGAGCGGCGCACGGGAAACGTGCCGGGAGATCCTGGAGTTCCTGGGTCTTTCCGGGCAGGCGGAGGAGGAGGCCGATCGTCTTCCCTACGGTCAGCAGCGCATCGTGGAACTGGGCCGCGCACTTGCGTGCGATCCGCGGATCCTCCTCCTCGACGAGCCGGCGGCGGGGCTGAACATCCGAGAAACGGTCGAGGTCGGGAAGCTGATCAGCAGGATTCGCGAGCGAAACGTCACCGTCCTGCTCGTGGAGCATGACATGTCCCTGGTCATGGACATCTCCGACGAGATCGTTGTGCTCAGTTACGGACAGAAGATCGCCGAAGACAAACCGGCCTCCATCCAGAAGGACCCGGAAGTGATCCAGATCTACCTCGGGGAAGGCGATGCTTAGGATCAAGAACCTCGAGGCGGGATACGGTCCCTTGAAGGTCCTTCGAAAGGTGTCGCTTCACATCGACCCCGGCGAGATCGTCACGGTCATCGGGGCGAACGGCGCGGGAAAGACGACGCTCCTGAAGACCGTTTCGGGGCTCCTCGCCCCGCGGGGGGGCGAGATCCTCTTCGAACGGAATACGATTCGGAAAGTATCGGCGGAGCGGATCGTTTCCCTGGGCTGTTCGCTCGTGCCCGAAGGCCGCCAGCTGTTCGCCCCCATGACGGTACGGGAGAATCTAATCCTCGGGGCCTGTGTCCAGTACCGGCGAAGAAGGCACGGGGAGGTGACCGAGGATATGGATCGGGTTTTCGGCCTCTTTCCCCGGCTGAGGGAACGGGAGGACCAGCTGGCCGGGACCCTTTCCGGGGGGGAGCAACAGATGCTGGCGATCGGACGGGCCCTTCTTTCCCGACCCCGGATGCTTCTCCTCGACGAACCCTCCATGGGGTTGGCCCCCCGGATGGTCCGGGAAATCTTTACCCATATCATGCATCTCCGGAAGGAGTTCGGACTGACGATTCTTCTCGTCGAGCAGAATGCGCGGGGAGCCCTGGGCGTAGCCGACAGGGGGTATGTCCTGGAGACCGGGCGGATGGTTCTCCAGGGACCGTCCGGGGAGCTCCTGTCCAACAAAAACGTGCAACGCGCCTATCTGGGGTGGAGTTCCGAGGAGAGCGCGTAACCGAAGGAGGTAGACAGATGTTCTGGGAGGCCGAGAGGGAGTGCATGAACCGGGAAGAGCTCGAGCAGCTCCAGTTCGAGCGGCTCCAGTCGACGCTGAACCGCATCTATTCCCACGTCCCCTTCTATCGGAAGAAGTTCGACGCTCTCGGGATCCTGCCGGAGGACATCGGCTCCCTGGCCGATTTCTCCCGCCTCCCGTTCACCGCGAAGGAGGACCTTCGGAAGAGTTACCCCTACGGCTTCTTCGCGGTCCCTCTCCGCGAGGTGGTCCGGATTCACGCTTCCTCCGGGACGACGGGTGCGGCGACCGTTGTGGGGTATACGCAAAACGACGTCCGGATCTGGAGCAACCTCACGGCGCGGATCCTTACGATGGGCGGGGTAACGAAGGACGACGTGGTCCAGATCGCGTTCGGTTACGGCCTGTTCACGGGGGGATTCGGTCTCCACTACGGCGCCGAGCGTATCGGTGCCTCCGTGATTCCTGCCTCGAGCGGCAACACCCTTCGCCAGATCAAGATCATGATGGACTTCAAGACGACCGCCCTGATCTCCACCCCCTCCTACGCGATGCTCGTGGCGGAGACCATCCGGGAGCAGGGGATTCCGCTGGCGGCCCTTTCCCTGAAATACGGTCTTTTCGGGGCGGAGCCCTGGTCCGAGCGGACGCGGCGGGAGATCCAGGAGAATCTGGGGATCACCGCCACCGACAACTACGGGCTGTCCGAAATCATCGGCCCGGGCGTTTCGGGGGAGTGCCGGGAGCAAAACGGCCTTCACATCAACGAGGACCACTTCCTGGTGGAGGTGGTCGACCCGGAGACGCTCCGGCCGATGCCCGAGGGGGAGACGGGGGAGCTCGTGATCACCTCGCTTACCAAGGAGGCGTTTCCGATGATCCGGTACCGGACCCGGGACCTGACGAGCCTGCTTCCCGGGCACTGCCCCTGTGGGCGTACATTGCGCCGGATGGCCCGGGTCCGGGAGAGGACCGACGACATGCTGATCGTCAAGGGGGTGAACGTGTTCCCCTCCCAGATCGAGTCCATCCTGTTTGAAATCGAGGGGACGGAGCCGCATTATCAGATCGTGATCGAGCGCGAGGGCGCCCTCGACGAGGTGACCGTCCTCGTCGAGGTAGGCGAAACCATCTTCTTCGATCAGATGCGGCGGCAGAGGGATATGATGGAAAATATCCGGAAGCGCCTCGCCCAGGAGCTCGGGATCAGCGTCGAGGTCAAGCTCGTCGAGAGAAAGACGATCGCCCGGACCGAGGGAAAGGCGCAGCGCGTGATCGACAACCGCAGGCTGTAATGGCCCGATTCGTAAAGATGCCGGCATTCGAGCGTCGGAGCGGCGCATCGACACTCTCGGTGCCGCGGCCTATTTCCGAACCGGACCATTCCAGCCTGGCAAGCGCAGGCGGGTTGACAGGAGGGTGGAGATGAACACGGGGATGCCGGTGTTCGGGCTCCGCCCGGAGGGCTGAGGATGAGCACGGGCACGTTGTACATCGTGGCTACCCCGCTCGGGAACCTGGAGGACATCACGCTGCGGGCGATCCGGATCCTCAAGGAGGCGTCCGTCATCGCCTGCGAGGATACGCGGCGCACCGTCAAGATCTTAAACCGGTACGAGATCCGGACCCCCCTGTTCATTTTCCACGAGTACAACAAGGTCCGGGCGGGGGCCAGCATCCTCCGCAGACTCCGAGACGGGGACAGCGTCGCGCTCGTATCCGATGCGGGTACGCCCGCCATCTCGGATCCCGGGTACGAACTGGTGAGGGAGGCGATCGGCGCGGGCGTTCCCATCGAGGTTGTCCCGGGTCCTTCGGCGCTCGTCGCCGCGCTGGTGGTGTCCGGGCTGCCGACCGACCACTTCACGTTCGAGGGGTTCCTGCCGGCCCGCCGGGAAAAGCGCAGGAAGGCGATGCAGGGCCTCACCGCCGGGACGAGAACGATGATCTTCTATGAGTCTCCCCAGCGGCTCGCGGCCTTTCTCCACGAGGCCGCGGAGATCTTCGGCGATCGGCAGGCCTGCCTTGTCCGGGAACTCACCAAGGTCCACGAGGAGATTCTGCGGGGGTCGCTTTCCGAGCTGGACGCGGAGATATCCGGGCGCGGGTCGGTCCTGGGCGAGGTCACCATCGTCATCGGGGGAGGGCCGAAAACGGTCGAGTTGTCCGTGGAGGAAACCGTCCGCGCGGCTCTCGGGGAGGGCTCCGGCTCCTCCCGGGACCTCGCCCGGGAGATCGCCGGGAGGACGGGGCTGTCCCGCAAGGAGGTGTACGCGGAGATCCTCAGGCAGCGGCGGAAATGAACGCGGGCGGCCCGTGGACCGCCCGCGCGAAGGCCCTTGGCGCGAACCTCGTCTACTTCTTCTTTTCGCTTACCTGTACAAGCAGCGAGTCGGAAACGTTCGTCACCATCCCGTGGAACACATCCTTCGACTTCGTGAAGGCGGGACTGGCGAAGATCGTTTCCAGGGACGCGAGGTTGTCGATATCCACCTGAACGACGCGCTGCGGCGAGGACCCGCCCAGCATGCTCCTGTAGATCCGAACCGATCGGACGCCCGGGAACTTGAACCACAGGTCCTTTCCCGTGCGCGCCAGGTATTTCTCGTAGTCCTTCGCCTTCCCGGGGAGAATGTCGAACCGGTACTCGAACGTGATCATCGCTGGACCTCCTGTCGAGATGTTTTCGCTGCAACCGGGGGACGCTCCCACCGGGGACACTGCGTTCATTATCGCCGAGAAACCCGGGAGTGTCCCCCACAAAAAACCGGCGTGTCCCCGTCCCGCTCCCCGGCTGTCAATCGACCCTGAGGACGATCTTCCCGAACTGCTTCTTCTCCTCCAGTCGCTGCTGTGCCGCCTTCACCTCGGACAGGGGGAAGACGGAGTCGACCACCGGGACGATCCTTCCTCCCGAAACCATCCGGAGCATTTCGGAGAACTCGGCGTGCGTCCCCATCGTGGAGCCCATTACCGTCAGCTGGTTCCAGAAGATCCGGGCGATGTCTTCTTGCGGGTTTGGCCCCGTCGTCGCCCCGCAGGTGAGCAGTTTCCCCCCTCGTGCGAGGGAGGCGATCGATTGCTTCCAGGTTTCCTTCCCTACGGAGTCGAGCACGATGTCCACGCCCCGTTTCCCGGTGATCTTCCGGGTCTCGCCGGCGAAGTCGGCCGTCCCGTGGTCGATCCCGAAGTCCGCCCCCATCTCTTCCGCGCGCCGAAGCTTGGCCGCGCTCCCCGATGTGACGCCGACGGTGAGCCCGAGCAGCTTGGCAATTTGGAACGCGGCGAGGGATACGCCACCCCCGATGCCGACGATAAGAAGCGACTCGCCGGCCCTTGCCCTCGCCTTGGTGACGAGCATGCGCCAGGCGGTGAGATAGGTGAGGGGAAACGCCGCGGATTCCTCCCAGGTGAGTCCTTCGGGTTTCGGGTAGGTGTTGATCTCGGGGGCGACGACGTAATCGGCGAAGGTCCCCCAGACGTGTTCCCCCAGAAGGTGGAAGCTTGCGCAGAGGGAGTGTTCGCCGCGGAGGCAGAACTCGCAGGTTCCGCAGTGGATGCCCGGGTTCAGGACGACCTCGTCACCCTGCTTCCGCATTGTTACTCCCGGCCCCACCGAGTCGACGACACCCGCCCCGTCCGACCCCATCACGTGCGGCAGCGGGAGGGAAAGCCCCGGGATCCCGGTTCGGACGAAGATGTCGAGGTGATTGAGTGCGCCCGCCCGGACGCGGACCCTCACCTGGCCCGGTCCCGGCACGGGCCCGGGCAGGTCGCCGTACCGGATCGTTTCGAGATCTCCGTGCTCGAGGAAGAAAGCAGCCTTCATGGGCGCGATCCGCCCTGGAGGCCATCCCTTCCGGGCCGCCGGGTCATGACTCGATCTTGTTGCGGCGGATAAGGTCCTCGAGGACGGACACGTCTATCTGAAGAAATGCCGCTGCGCGCTCCCTGTCCCCCTCGGCAAGCGCCAGGGCCTGAAGGACCATCGGTTTTTCGAGGTCCTGGATGGCGTCGCGGATGTCGGTTTCCGCTGGAACCTCCGCCTGCCGTTCCGCCGGTTTCCTCCCTTTCCTGCCGTACAGGATCTCGGTGGGCAGGTCCGTGGCATCCACCACCGTCCCCTGCTTCTTACGCCTGGAGACCGACTTGACGAATTCCTCGAGTTCCCGCACATTCCCGGGCCAGGCATAGGCCGAGAGGGCGTCTATGGCCGTCTGGCTGAAGCCCCGCAGGGGCTTCTTCCGGTTCCGGTTTTCCTCGAAAAGGAAGTGGTGAAGCAGCAAGGGGATGTCCTCCGCACGCTCCCGGAGCGGCGGGATGCGGACCGTCCCCGGGGCGAGGAGATCGCGAAGCGCTTCCGTCACTTTCCCCTTGGCGGTGAGGCTTTCGATGTCCGCCGAGGAGGAAGCGACCAATCGGATGTCGAGTTCGACCTCCTGGGTGGAGCCGACGGGCGTGATCGTCTTCGCGGCGAGGAGGGTGGTGATGCGTTCCAGCACCCGGGGGCCTGCCTCCATGATTTCCGAAAGATAGATGGTTCCGTTGTTCGTCATCGAGAGTTTCCCCGGACGGGGAAGCACCGCCCCCTCGTAGGCTCCCGCGGCGTGCCCGAAGAGATCCCCCTCCAGGTTCTCCTCGCCGGCTCCCGCGCAGTGCACCGGGACGAAAAGACCCGAGGAGCGGGAACTGTGAAAATGCAGTATTCGCGCGAAGAAGGATCGCCCCGTGCCCCTCTCTCCGACCAGCAGCACCGGTGTTTCCGTGTCGGAGAGACGCTGCACCGCGGCGATCACCTCCTGGATAGGCGGGCTTGTGCCGACGACGGAGTGCAACAGGTGCCTGCTGCGGGATTCGGCCTTGAGGTAGAGGTTTTCCCTCATCAGTTGCCGCTGGGTGTAGGCCTTGTCGACGAGATGAAGAACTTCCTCCGCCTTGAAGGGCTTCGCGAGGTAATGAAACGCTCCTGCCCGCATCGCTTCGATGGCGGTATCCACCGTGCCGTACCCGGTCATCATGATCACTTCGGCATCCGACTGGAGCTTCCTGGCCGTCCGGAGCACCTCGATCCCGTCGGGTCCGGGCATCTTCAGGTCGGTGAGAACGATATCGAAGCGGCTCTCCTCGAGCTTGTCGATTCCGGATGACCCCGAATCGGCGGTCTGTACCTCCCATCCTTCCGTCCGGAAGAGATCGTCGAGGAAGGTAAGGATCTGAAGTTCGTCGTCGACGATCAGGATTCTCCGGTGCAATGGAACCCTCATGGGTTACTTCCTCCTCCTGACCGCCCAAAATATCGCCGCCCCGCCCGCAGCGAGGATGAGCACCAGGGACGCCCATTCGAGGCGCCGGTAACGGGAGCGCGTATTCTGCTCGGCGGCGGCCCGTTCCTGGTATGCTCTCGCCCCCCTGGCGTCGTTTTTCGCGTGAACGGGAAACGGTGACGCCATCAGGAGGAAGAAACAGAAGAAGAGCAGGCCGAATACGACCCCGGGAACTCCCCTCCGGCGCGGAGTGGGAACAGGTTTCATCGTGTATTTATACCACGAAACGGAGGGATGCGGAGCAGGAAGCACAATGGCATCCGGAGAGGCCGGAAGCGTCGGTTCGGTACCGTTTCCTCCGGACGACGATTGCCCCGCATGCCGGACAGACGGTGTCCTCCGCCCCTTGCAGGGGATAGTTCCCCACGTAGACGTAGGGCAGCCTCTCCCGTGCGATCCGAAAAGCCGCGGCGAGCCGTTCAGGAGGCGTGGGGGGGGCGGTGAAGAGGTACATGGGCATGTACCGGGAAAGGTGAAGGGGAATTTCCGGGTCGACCCCGGCGACGAAATCGACGACGGCGCGGACCGCCTCCTCCGAATCGTTCTCCCCGGTGACGAGGAGGGTGGTGATCTCGACGTGGGTGGCTTTTGCGCTCTCCCGTATGGTGTCGAGCACGGGGGCGAGTTCCCCCCCGCAGAGTTTCCGGTAGAACGTGGCGTCCATCGATTTCAGGTCGATGTTCATTGCGTCCACCAGGGGGAGGATTTCGGCAAGCGGTTCCGGCGAGACGTACCCGTTGGTGACAAGGACGTTCGTCATGCCGGCCTTCCGGAATTCCCGGGCACAGTCGACGACGAATTCGAACCATATCAGCGGCTCGTTGTAGGTGTAGGAGATTCCGACGGCCCCCTCCCGCCGGGCGGCCCGCACGAGGTCGGGAATGGATACGGGGGTGAGGGGGACGCGTTTCTCGACCAGATGGTAGTTCTGGCAGAAGCCGCAACGGAAGTTGCAGCCTGCCGACCCGACCGAGAGTATCGACTTCCCCGGGTGAAAGTGGAAGAGCGGTTTCTTCTCGACCGGGTCGACCTGGACGGCGGCCACGTTTCCGTAGGTCAGGGCGAACAGCCTGCCGTCCCGGTTTTCCCGGACGCCGCAGATCCCCTGCTTCCCCTCGGAGATGAGACAGCGGTGGGGGCACAGTTCGCACCGGACGGCCCCGTCCTCGGTCCGCCAGTGGGCGGCAGGGTGGTCTTCAGTACCGGACATGAAAACCCTCATACGTTTCCGCGGGATCGCGCCAGTCCACGGAGATCCTTTCGACGACGCCCCCCGGGGGACCTTCCCGCATGAAGGCGACGACCTTTTCCACCTCCTGCCGTTCCCCCTGGATGACCGCCTCGACCTGCCCTCCGGGAAGATTGCGGACGAAGCCGCTCAGGCCGCAGAAGGTCGCGATGTCGCGCGTCGACCTGCGGAAGAAGACCCCCTGGACCATGCCCGTCACCACGACGTGGGCTTCCTGGAAATCCTTCATCCATCTCCTCCGAATTCTCCCTCGAGAAAATCCTCCTCGCTGATCACGCGGATCCCCATCTCCTTCGCCTTCGCGAGCTTGGAGCCGGGGTTCTCCCCCGCCACGAGGTAGTCCACTCTCCGGCTGATCGCCGTCGCGACGGTTCCCCCGCCCTTGCGCACGATATCCTTGGCCTTCGCCCTCGGGAGCCCGAGGCTTCCCGTGAAGAGGAATGTCTTGCCGGCGAATATCCCTTCGGTCGCCGGCTCCGGACGGATCGTAAGCGTATTTCCCTCTAGGAGATGGTCCATGGTCTGCTTGCCTTCCGCGGACCCGAAATAGCCCCGGATGCTTCGTGCCACCTCGGGTCCCACTTCGTGGACGGCGGAGAGTTCTTCCTCGGTCGCGTGACGGACCGCCTCGATCGATCCGAACCTCCGGGCGATCACCCCGGACAGGTGTTCCCCCACGTGGGGAATCCCCAGGGCGAACAGAAAGCGCCCCAGCGTGGGGTTCCGGCTTCCTTCGATCGCCCGGACGAGATTGTCGGCGGACTTCTCTCCCATGCGGTCCAGCACGGCAAGCGTATCCCGGTCCAGCCGGTACAGATCCGCCGGCTCGACGACCAGGCCCTCGTCCACCAGCGTGGAGAGAAGCTTGGGGCCTAACCCCTCGATGTCCATGGCGTTCTTCGAGACGAAGTGGCGGAGCGACTCCTTTCGTCGCGCCACGCACTCCTTTCCCGTGCAGCGATGGGCCGCCTCGCCGGGCACCCGCTCGACGGGAGCGCCGCAGATCGGGCACCGGTCGGGTATCCGAAACGGCGTTCCCCGCCCCGGCTCCCCGCGCTTCGCGGAGAGGGATTCCACCACCTCGGGAATGACGTCCCCCGCCCTCTGGATCACGACCCGGTCCCCCACACGGATGTCCTTGGCGTCGACGTTGTCCTGGTTGTGAAGCGTGGCCCTCCCGACCCTCACTCCCCGGACCGTCACCGGGGACAGGATCGCCACGGGGGTCAGGGTTCCCGTGCGGCCGACGCTCACGACGATTTCCTCCACCGTCGTTTCCGCCCGATCGGGGGAGAACTTCGCGGCAATCGCCCATCGGGGGGAGCGGGCGACTTCCCCCAGCTCCTGCTGGACGCCCATTTCGTTGACCTTCGCCACGATTCCGTCGATCTCGTAGGGAAGGGAATCCTTTTTCGCTTCCACTTCCCGGTAAAACGCGATCACTCCTTCGATGTCGAGCGGGTGGTCAAGGTAGTGGCGACCCGCGGGATCATGGCGCTTCTCGTCGGGGAGGAATCCCCTTGTCCAGTCCCGGTTGACCGCGAAACCCCAGACGGCGAGCCGGTCCAGCTCTTCCATGTGGGTGGCGAAAAGAAAGGGTTCGATGGACGGAAGATCGGAGCCGCGGGGGAGGATCCGCCCGATCCCGTAAACCCAGAGCCTCAGACGCCGGCTCGCGGTCACCCGCGGGTCGAGCTGGCGGACCGATCCTGCCGCCGCGTTTCTCGGGTTGGCGAAGGCCGGCTCCCCCAGCCGTTCCCTTCCGCGGTTCAACGCGACGAATTCCTTCTTCTCCATGTAGATCTCGCCGCGTACGTTCAGGATTTCGGGGACGGGCCCGGCGGAGGGGTCCCTCGGGATGGTGAGCGGGATGTCTGGAACCGTCCTCAGGTTCGCGGTCACATCCTCCCCCCGGACGCCGTCCCCCCGGGTGGCGCCCCGGACGAACCTTCCTTTTTCGTAGGTAAGCTCGACCGCCAGCCCGTCGATCTTCACCTCGGCGGCGTACCCGAAAGGATCGACGCGTCCCCCCCCGGGGTATCCCCGGTTCTCCAGGTGCCGCCGGATCCGGGCGTCGAACTCTCTCAGCTCGTCCTCACCGAATGCGTTCTGGAGGGAAAGCATGGGACTCTGGCGAACCACCACGCCGAACGCCTCGACCGGCTCCGCTCCTACCCGCCGGGTCGGCGACTCGGGATCGGCCAGCTCGGGATGGGCCTCCTCGAGCAGGGTGAGTTCGCGGAACAGGGAATCGTACTCGGCATCGGAGATTTCGGGAGCGTCGTCCCGGTAATAGCGGTCGTTGTGGTACCGGATCTTTCGCCTCAGTTCCTCGACGCGGGATGCGGGAGAACCGCGGGACATCCTCGTGTTCCTTTCGCAAACGGTCTTGGGAAAAGACTTTGATCGGTTTCTCACCACGATTATACAATGGAAAACGTTGGGCACTCCTTCGTCCGCCGCAGGGGAGCCGGCTCGAGGCCAGGAAGCACGAAAAGGGGGGGATCGAACTGTACGCGAGGTTCCTCGCCGAAGCGAACGACGAAAGGGGCCGGGAGATGTACCGGAAGCTCCTCGAGGAGGAGCGCTGGCACATCCGCATGTTGGAGGAAGAGATCGAGGAGCACAAAAAGCAGGGACACGGGGACTGACGGTCTCCCCGGCCGAGTGTGCCTCTTGCACCTCCCGCGCGTTTTACTCCTCGAGTGCCACGATTCCGGGGAGCCGTTTTCCCTCCAGAAGCTCGAGGAACGCTCCGCCGCCGGTCGACACGTAGGACATCCGGGAAAACAGGCCTGCCTTGTGCAGCGCCGTGTCGGTGTCGCCGCCGCCCACGATGGTGATCGCGTTGCTCTCCGCGAGAGTCCGCATGATCGCATGGGTGCCGTTGGCGAACGGTGCGATCTCGAACGCGCCGAGCGGCCCGTTCCAGACGATGGTCTTCGCGTCCTGGAGCGCCTCCTTGAAAAGGAGCGATGTGGCGGGCCCGATGTCGGCCGCCGTCCACCCGACGGGGATTTCCTGGGTGGGTACGACCTTCGAGTATGCCGACGCGTCGAGCCGGTCGGCGACCACGACGTCGACGGGGAGGTAGAGCTTGACCTTGCGGCCGGCGGCGTTCGCCAGCACCGTTCCGGCCATTTCCACCATCTCGGCCTCGTACAGGGAGTTCCCCACCTCGTGGCCCTGTGCGGCGAAAAACGTGTTGGCCATCGCGCCGCCGATGAGGATCTTGTCCACTTTTCCGATGACGTTGTTGATCGCCTCGATCTTCCCGGAGATCTTGGCCCCTCCGAATACCGCGGCCAGCGGGCGGGCGGGGGAGACGAGGGCTTTTTCGAAATAGGCGATCTCGTCCTTCATGAGAAGCCCCGCCGCCTTCTCCTTGACGAAGCGGGTGACGGCGACGTTCGACGAGTGCCCCCGGTGGGCGGTCGCGAAGGCGTCGTTCACGTATACGTCGCAAAGCGCCGCGAGCTGCTTTCCAAATCCCTCGTCGTTTTTCTCCTCACCGGGATGGAATCGCACGTTCTCCAGGAGGAGGACGTCGCCCGGCTGCATCGCCGCCACGGCCTTTTCCGTCGCCTCCCCCACGCAGTCGGGAACGAAAGGGACATCCTTCCCGAGGAGGGAGGATAGGCGTTTCGCCGCGGGGGAGAGGCTCATCTCCGGAACCGCTTTTCCCTTGGGCCGCCCCAGGTGGGACAGGAGGATCGTCTTCGCCCCCCGCTCCCGGGCCAGCCGGATCGTGGGCAGGACGGCCTTGATCCGCGTGTCGTCGGTGATGTTCCCGGCCTTGTCCAGCGGGACGTTGAAATCGACGCGGATGAGGACCCGCTTCCCGGACAGATCAAGCTGGTCGATGGTCCGTACCTTCATCGTGTTCCCTCCCAGGCAATCTGCATGAATGGTACCAGAAAGTCCCGGCGCCGTCAGGCCCTCGGCAGCCCCGTTACGATCTCCGGGGCGATCGGCAGGATGATGATCACCGTAACCCCCTCGACGCGTGCCGCCGCCGTGCGGACGTTGCTCATGGCAGGGACGCCTGGAGGTAGGGAATCAGATTGAACAGGAGGTGCAGGAACACGGGAACGTAGATGTTTCCCGATTTCTTGCGTCCCCAACCGAACAGGAGCGCGGGGAAGAAGGTGAGTGCCCGGTACGCCGACGCGTCGATGACGAGGTGCCCCGCCGCGAAGAGAAGGGAGGTGACGGTGACCGGCTCCCACCCCCGCTCCTCGAAGACGTCGTACAGGTACCCGCGGAAGAAGACCTCCTCCGGGAGGGCGACGAGAATAGCCTGCCGGAAGACGAATGTCCCGAGCGACGGCCCGTGTACTCCCCGGGAGGGGGGGAACAACGGGAAGGGAAGGGAGGAAACGAGAAGATACACCAGAGCTCCCCCCGCCCCCAGGGCCAGGAAGAAGGCTCCACTCCGTTTCCCGTCCGAAAGCCGGATCCAGGAGGGCGCCCGCCCCCGCCGGTAGTACAGAAAAGGGGTATAGAGGAACAGGGCCGCCCCCAGCAGGTCGGGCTGAAGCAGCAGGAACCCGGAGGGATAGCGGGTAGCCAAGCGCAGTGCGAGGACGATCCCGGTGAGAAGGAGAATCGCCTGGATGGGAAAGGACCCGCGTATACGCACTTCCGTCGGTTTCCCTTTATCGAATCGGTCGGATCCGGTCGAACAGCTCCGGAAAACGGTCGATGGTGAAGTCGGGGGAATGGTCCGCGAACCCCTTCACGCCGAGTCCGTAGGAGACGCCGCATGTGGCGACCCCCGCGGCCTGCCCGGCAAGGATGTCGTTCGCCGAGTCCCCCACCATGAGGGATTCCTCGGGAGAAATGCCCCGCTTCTCCATGATGCGGAGAAGTCCTTCCGGGTTCGGCTTCTTGCTGTCGAAGCTGTCCCCCCCGCGCACATCGACGAAGTGTCGGGAGAGCGACAGTCCGGCGAGGATGTTTTGGGTCATGTCGACCGGCTTGTTGGTCAGCAGAGCCATCTCGAACGCCTTGCTGTGCGCTTCCAGACTTTCGCTGACCCCCGGGAAGGGGATGGTCGTGTCCAGCAGGTGCTCCCGGTAATGGGTGAGGAACGTCTCCAATACGAGGGGGAGGATTTCCTTCCCGTCGGTCCCCAGGGATCGCTGGATCAGCATCTTGGCGCCGTCGCCGACGTAGGAATGGACCGTCTCGTTCGGCAGAAGGGGAAACCCGAATGCACCGAGGGCATAGTTGACCGAATTCGCCAGGTCGACCTTGGAATCGACGAGTGTTCCGTCAAGGTCGAACACCACCAACCGGACCGCTTTTTCCATATCGCCCCTTCCCCCGTTCGGGAAGAATTTTTTCGCGCCTACCATTCTAATGGAAAATCCCCCGTTTCCGGGACAAGGGATCTCCCGGCCTGCTCCGTTCGCTGTAAACCCGCTTTTAGTTCCCGGGTTGACAGCATCGGCCGCTTCCGGAAAAATGGGGGATCGCCGCATACGCGGCCACGGGGGGGGGGCTTGGAGGACTTCTGGAACCGGATTCGGGAAGACGCCATGGGGGGCGAGGGGATCGTCGCCGGAGACGCCCTCAAGGTCCTGTCGCTTCCGCAGCCTGACCTCTGGCGCCTGCTCGAGTCACCGAGGGCGTCCGCCGGCGCTTCAAGGGGGACGGGGTGAGGCTCTGCTCCATCGTGAATGCGAAATCGGGGCAGTGCTCGGAGGACTGTTCCTTCTGCTCCCAGTCCCGCCGTTCGACGGCCGACATCCGCAAATACCCGCTGATGGGAGAGGAAGAGATGGTCCGGGCCGCCCGGGAGGCGAAAGCCCGGGGGGCCCGGGAATTTTCGATCGTGTCGTCGGGCCTCGCGATGCGCAACCGCACGGAGCTCGAGAGAGTGGGGAACGCCATCGAGCGAATCCGGGTCGAGGTGGGGATCGAAACCTGCGTGAGCCTCGGTACGCTGCCCGCGGAGGAGGTGGCCTACCTTCTTTCGCGGGGACTCCGGTCGGTCCACCACAATCTCGAGACGTCCCGGGGCTTTTTCCCTTCGATGTGCACGACCCATGACTACGAGGAGGATGTCCGGGCGGTCCAGGCCGCGAAGGCGGCAGGGGCGTGGGTGTGCTGCGGGGGAATCTTCGGCATCGGGGAGACGGCCGAGGACCGCGTCGAGCTCGCCATGACGCTCCGGGAGCTTGGCGTCGACTCGATTCCGCTCAACTTCCTCAACCCCGTTCCGGGGACTCCGGTGGAGGGGAGGGAAGAACTCACCCCCTTCTGCTGCCTCAAAATCATCGCGATGATGCGGCTGTGCCACCCCGGGCGGGAGATCATCGTCTGCGGCGGGAGGGAGGTGAACCTGCGGGACATGCAGAGCCTCATGTTCGCCGCGGGAGCCACCGGTACGATGGCCGGAAACTACCTGACCACAGCCGGTCGCCCGGCGGAGGACGACGTCCGGATGATCCGTGACCTGGGCCTCACCCTCCTCCCCGTCTGATGCGCCTTTCCTTTATCGACGAAGAGATCGTCGCTCTCAAGGAGAAAGGGCGGTACCGTTTCCTGCGCCGGCTGTCCACGCCGCAGGACGCCCGGATCGTGATCGAGGGGGAGGAAGTGCTGAACTTCTCCTCCAACAACTACCTGGGGCTGGCCAACCATCCGGAGGTGGTGGCGGCGCTCGCAGACTTCGCGGCACGATACGGGGTCGGCGCGGGGGCCTCCCGTCTCATCAGCGGACACATGGACGTCCACGCCGAGCTCGAGGAGGCGATGGCCCGTTTCAAGGGGGCGGAAGCTTGCCTGACGTTCAGCGCGGGGTACATGGCCAACCTGGGAATCCTGTCCACCCTCGGCGATTCCGGTGCGACGATCTTCTCCGACGAATGGAACCATGCCTCCATCGTGGACGGCTGCCGGCTGTCCCGCGCCCGTGTGGAAGTGTACCGGCACGCGGACGTCACCCACCTGGAGGAGTTGCTCCGGGCATCCTCCGCCCGGCGAAAGATCGTGGTGACGGACGGTGTATTCAGCATGGACGGCGACGTCGCGCCCCTTCCAGACATCGTGGAGGTCAAGGACCGTCACGGGGCGATCCTTGTCGTCGACGACGCCCACGCAACGGGCGTGCTCCCGCCCGGCGGGCGCGGCTCCGCGGATGCCTTCGGCCTCTCCGGCCGGGTCGAGATCCTCATGGGAACCTTCTCGAAGGCGCTGGGAACGTACGGCGCGTACCTGTGCTCCACGCGGCGGATGGTCGAGTTCTTCATCAACAAGTGCCGTCCCTTCATCTTCAACACCGGGCTTCCCCCGGCGGTCGCGGGGGCTACGCTTGCCTCGCTCGGAATCCTGGCCCGGGAGCCCGAGCGGCTGAAAGCCCTGTGGGATAACGAACGGTTGTTCCGGGAGGAGATGGGGGCAAGGGGGAGGAGGGTGGAATCGGACACCGCCATCGTGCCGATTCTCGTGGGATCCGACGGGGACACGATGGCGGCATCGCGGGCTTTGTTCAACCGGGGGGTGTTCGTCCATGGGATTCGCCCTCCGACGGTGCCGGAGGGGACCGGGCGTCTGCGCCTGACGCTCATGGCCACCCACACCGCAGGGATGGTGCGTACCGCGGCCGAGAGGATCGACGAGGTGCTTCGGGAGCGGGGGATTGGAAATGACGGAACGGTTGCGGCAAAGGGATAAGGCGGCCCTCTGGCATCCCTTCACCCAGATGGCGGACTGGGAGAAGGACGTCCCGCTCATCATCGAGCGCGGTGAGGGGAACTACCTTTTCGACACGGAGGGGCGGAAATACTTCGACGGCGTTTCCTCGCTGTGGGTGAACCTGTTCGGGCACGGAAGGAGGGAAATCGACGAAGCCGTCCGCGCCCAGCTCGACCGGATGGCCCATTCCACCTTTCTGGGGCTTTCCCACCCTCCCGCGATCGAACTCGCGGAGAAGCTCCTGGCCGTCGCGCCCCCGGGCCTCTCCCGCGTCTTCTATTCCGACAACGGATCCACCGCGATGGAGATCGCCATCAAGATGGCGTTCCAGTACTGGCGCCAGCAGGGAGGGGGAACGGAGGAGAGGCGGGAGTTTCTCACGCTCTCCGAAGCGTACCACGGCGACACGATCGGGTCCGTCTCCGCGGGCGGGATCGATCTCTTCCACAGGATCTTCCGCCCGCTTCTGTTCTCCACGCACCGGGTTCCCGCGCCTCATTGCTACCGCTGCCCCTATGGGCTCTCCCGCCCTTCCTGCGCTCTCTTCTGCGCCGAGCGGATGGAGGAGGAGGTCCGGGGACGGAAGGACGCCCTGGCCGCCGCGATTGTCGAGCCGCTCGTGCAGGGGGCGGCGGGGATGCTGCTGATGCCGGAAGGATACCTGGCGAGGCTGCGGGCGGTGACGCGGGAGTGCGGGGTCCTGCTCATCTGCGACGAGGTGGCCACGGGGTTCGGCCGCACGGGGACGATGTTCGCCTGTACACAGGAGGGAGTTTCGCCGGACATCATGGCGGTCGCCAAGGGAATGACGGGGGGGTATCTTCCCCTTGCCGCGACGCTTGCCACCGAAGATATCTATCGGGCGTTTCTCGGCCGGTACGAGGAGTTCAAGACGTTTTTCCACGGCCATTCCTACACGGCGAATCCGCTCGGGTGCGCGGCGGCGATCGCGACCCTGTCGATCTTCGGGCGGGAAGATGTCCTCACGCGGGTGTCCCGCCTGGGGGGGGCGATGGAGCGCGAGCTCGCGGAGCTGTCCGGACACCGGAATGTGGGGGAGATCCGGCGAAAGGGGCTGATGGCGGGGATCGAGATCGTCGCGGACCGCGCGACGCGCGAGCGGTTCCCCCCCGGGGAAAAAATCGGCCAGCGGGTGGTACGGAAAGTGCGGGAGCGCGACGTGATCCTCCGCCCGCTCGGCGACGTCATCGTCCTCATGCCCCCCCTTTCCTCCACCGAAGAGGAGATCCGGTCCCTGGTCCGCTCCGCCTCCTGGGCGATCGACGCGGTCCTTGGCGGGGAACATTCCCCGACATGAGACGCGATACGGGGGTGCCCCCCTGAAAGCGGGCCGGGCCATCCTGATCACGGGGACCGATACGGGGGCGGGGAAGACGTACGTTTCCTGCCTGCTCGGCAGGGCGATGCGGGAGAAGGGGTTTTCCGTGCGGCCTCTCAAGCCGGTCGAGTCCGGGTGCAGACCGGGGGCAGACGGCGCCCCGTTCCCGGAGGATGCCTCGTTCCTGCGCGAAGCGTTCGCCCCGGAACTTCCCCTTTCCGCGGTATGCCTGTATCCCCTTGCCGCTCCGCTTTCCCCCCACCTCGCCGCGGGCGCGGCAGGGGTAGCGATCGACGCCGACCGGATCCGGAGTGCGATTGCCGGGGCGGCGGAAGCGTCGGACCTCGTCCTGGTGGAGGGCGCGGGCGGGATCACGGTGGATATCTGCGCGGGGTATTCCTTTGCCGACCTGGCGAAAGACGCCCGTCTCCCCGTGCTCGTGGTGGCGCAGAATCGCCTGGGGGCCCTCAACCATTTGTGCCTGACCCTGCATTTTCTCCGGTCGGGGGCGATCCCGGTGGCCGGCGTAGTCCTGAACGACACGAGCCCGGATCCGTTTCCCGCGAGGGACGGGAACGAAGGAGAGGTCCGTCGTATCGCGGGGGGCCGCTACCTGGGGAGGGTCCCGCATGGAGCCCGCTCCCTCCCGGAGGGGATCCTCGCAGGGCTGCTCGGGTTCTTCCCCTGGAGATAACCCCTCCCGCCCGGGATCATTTATAATACCGCCCATGTCCCCGCGCCCCGGGCGCACCCCCATCGAGCGGTGCAGAAGAATCTTCCGCTACATCTATCTGCGACTGGTCCGCGTAGGGGGGGATCCGGTCCACATCGCTCTGGGATTCTCCCTCGGCGTGTTCCTCGGCGTGTTTCCCACCTTCGGGATCGGGATCCCGCTTTCGCTGCTCCTGGCCTCGGTGTTCCGGTGGAACCGCGTATCCGCAGTGCTCGGGTCCCTGGTGATGAACCCGATCACGACGCCGCTTTTCTGGACTCTTTCCGGGATGCTGGGGGCCGCCATCTTCCGGATCGACGCGAGCAAGGTGATGACCAGCGTCCGGAACGGGGAACGGCTGCACAGCCTGACCGTGGGGGCGGGGATCTACCTGGTCGGGAACACGATCATCGCCCTGGTCTCCGCCGTGATCGCCTACTTCCTGGCGCTGCGGGTGGTCACCGTGTACCGGAAAAAGCGACGGGAGCGGAAGCGAAAGGTCCGGGAGGAACGCGGTTAGTGCACCAGGATCCGGGGGCGTCTCCCGCGAGGAGCCGCGGCGGGATCACGCTTTCTTCCCCCGGTCCACCACCCACACGACCGCGAAGCTCGCGAGGAAGAGCCCGAGGAGCGGAAGGGTCATCAGCGTCAGGTTATAGACGTCCGGCGTGGGAGTGAGGACGGCGGACACCACGACGCATCCCAGGATGGCCTGCCGCCACTTGTTCCGGAAGAATCCGGGGGTAAGCCACCCGGCCTTGGCCAGAAAGTAGGAGACCAGCGGCGCCTCGAAGGAAAGACCCAGGGCAAGAAGCATCGTTCCGCAGAAGGAGACGAACCTCCGGGCCGATATGAGCGCCCGCACCTCCTCCGACTCGAACCCCACGAGGAACCCGACACCTGCCGGGAGAAGAACGAAATATCCCAGCAGCATGCCGAGGAGAAAAAGACCGGTCGCCGTCCCGATGACGGCCCACCCCCACCGTTTCCACGCCGGCAGACGGGGGACGAATATTTCCCGCCACAGCATCCAGGCGACGACCGGCAGCGACAACGCGATGCCGCAGTACAGCGCGATCGTGAGCAGGGCGAAGAACCCCTCCGACGGGTCATAGGCGACGAGCTTCCGGTTGAGGAGCCGCACGAGGAACAGGAGGATGGATTCCGAGAAGGCGAAGCAGGCCGCGGACAGGCCGATCACGAGAAGGGCGCAGAGCGCCAGCCCCTTCCGTGCTTTTTCGACTTCGGCGAGGATGCCGAGAAATCGGTTTTCCAAGGGCCCTCCGGCGCGGTTTTCTGCTATGTAATAGTACAGCGCCTTCAAGGAAGGGGGAAGAATGCGGTATACCGTTCCGGGATATCTCCACCGGCCCGGGGTACACTGCGGTTCCGCCGCCATGCGGAACCTTCTCGCCTTCCGGGGGATCGACTTCTCGGAGCCGATGTGCTTCGGGCTGGGTTCGGGCGCGGGTTTCCTGTATGTGCCTGAGCTTCCGGTTTCTCCCTTCGTCGCGTTCCACGGCCGGATCATGGAGATGGAGCGGGAACTGTGCGACGCTCTTTCGATCCCGTTCCCGGAGCGGGAAGAGGAGGACGGCGATGCGGGATGGGAGAAGGCTCGAGCCGCGGTCGTTTCCGGACATCCCGTCCTGATCAGCACCGATCTCGCCTGCCTCGAGTATTTCGAGACAAGGACGCATTTCGCAGGCCACCGCGTCGTTCTGTTCGGGGTCGATGACGAGGCGGGGCATGCGCTCCTGTCCGATTCGGAGCGTGAGGAGGCACAGAGGATTTCCGTCCCTTCGCTGAAGCGCGCGCGCTCGTCCCGCATCCCCCCGTATCCGATGGGGAACCGGTGGTGCGTCGTCAAGCCCGAGGGCGCGCTTCGTTCGATGCCGGAGGCGGTTCCGCTGGCTCTCGGGAAGAATGCGCGGGAGATGCTCGCCCCCCCCGGGGGGTCCTTCGCCGGCATCTCCGGGATGCGCCGGATGGCGGAGGAGATTTCCCGGTGGCCCGCCATGACGGAGGAATTTGCCTTCGCGGCCCGCTTCGGCTACCAGGTCATCGAAAAGCGCGGCACCGGCGGGGGCTTCTTCCGGAGGATGTACGCCCGTTACCTCGATGAGGCGTGCGCCTGTTTCCCCCCCCTGGCCGGGGCGGGGCTGGCCGTAAAAATGATCGCTGTCGCGGACGGTTGGACGGAGATCGCGGGGAGACTGAAGGAGGTCTCGGAATCGGGGGACGCCGGGGGTTTTCCCGGCGTGTCGGAGCTGCTCCTGCGGCAGGCCGACCGGGAAGAGGCCTTCTGGCGGGAGGTTGCCTCCCTCGTCTGACGATGCTGTCGCGGCTCTTGCCACCGGGGCCCCTCAGGCGTAACGGAGTGGAAGCCCCCCGCGAGCCAGGGGCCCCCTCCGAGGCTGCGGAGCAAGACTTGCGCCTGCTCACCACAAGCGAGGTTTCGGCCCCCTAGTCCCGGTTCTTCAGGTGCCGCCGGACGTACCAGACGATCCCGGCCACGATCGCGGCGCCGATCACGAGGTCGAACTTGTGGAAGTAATACCGCAGGGTGGGCCACCGCTCCCCCATCACCATCCCGACATAGGCAAGGCCGAGGCACCAGGGAAGGGATCCCGCGAAGGTGTAGGCGATGAACCGTTTCATGTTCATCCGCGCGACCCCCGCGGGGAAGGCGATGAACGTGCGGATGACCGGGAGGAGGCGGGCGAAGAAGACGGTCGCCTCGCCGTGCCGTTCGAACCAGCGGTCCGCCATGTCGAGGTCATGCCGGGATATGAGGATGTACTTCCCGTATTGTTCGACGAGCGGCCGGCCCCCGTACATGCCCAGGTAGTACGCCGGAACGGAGCCGACGACGCATCCGACGGCCCCGGCCAGCCCCACGGACCAGAGAGAATATTTCCCCAGGAAAACGAGGTAGCCGGCGAACGGCATGATCACCTCGGAGGGAAGCGGGATGCACGCCGATTCGATCGCCATCAGCAGGACGATTCCCGGCAGGCCCATCATGGAGATCACGTAAATGATGAAAGCGCCGAGCGCTTCGAGTATCCGGGTCACCATGGGCGGGCTGCTTCCTATCCCACCGTGATATACGGCGGCCCGAAGCGCAGGGTCGGCTGGGCGTCGCCCACGGGGACCCCCTGTCCCTCTTTCCCGCAGGTACCCAGACCGAACCCGAGGTCGGACCCGACCATGTCGATCATCGCAAGGGCTTCCGGTCCGTTCCCGGTGATGGTGGCGCCGCGAACCGCCTCGCCCTGCCGTCCGTTCACGATCCGGTACCCTTCGGCCACCTCGAACATGAAGTCGCCGGTCACGGTGTTTACCTGCCCGCCTCCCATCTTGCGCACGAGAAGCCCGCGGTCCACCGAGCCCACGATTTCCTCCGGCGGCGTCTCCCCCGGGAGGATGATCGTGTTCGTCATGCGGGGCACCGTCCTGTGCCGGTACGATTCCCGTCTCCCGTTTCCGGTCGAGCGGACCCCTTCCTTCATCGCGTGGAGCCGGTCGTAGAGGAACCCTTTCAGAACGCCGTCCGAGACGAGCACCGTTCGCTGGCCCGTCGTTCCCTCGTCGTCGATTCCGAACGACCCCCGCTTTCCCGGCACGGTGGCGTCATCGACGATCGATACGAGCGGACTGGCCACCCGGGATCCCAGCGAGTCCCGATAAACCGACATCCCCCGGCGCGCGAGGTCCGCCTCCAGCCCGTGCCCGATCGCCTCGTGGACCATCGTCCCCCCCGCCTCGGAGGAAAGCACGACCGGCATCCTGCCTCCACCGATTCTCCCCGCGGAAAGGGCGCGGACGGCCCTCTCCGCAGCCTTCCTTGCGAGTTCCTCCGGGAGGAACTCCTCCAGAAACTCCCACCCGCACGTCCCGCCGCCGGTCTCGTACCCCATGGTGAGGCCGGACCCGTTCCCGGCCACGCACTGGACGGTGAGGAGGGTGAAGGTCTGGGCGTCCGTGGCGAAGACTCCCGGGTGCGCCGCGATCTCGATCCGTCGTTCCGCCTCCCCATAGGTCACCCGGACCTGGCGGATCTCCCGGGAGATCCCGCGCGCGGTGCGGTCCATGCCGGTGACGAGAGCGACCTTTTCCCCGACCTCCCGGGAGCCCGGGGGAATGCGGACGGCGGAGGGCCTGCGGGCGGCCTCGGGGGTGGCGGGGAGGACGGCGGGAATTCCCTTCCCGTTCGCGTATCGCGAGAGGTCGTTCGCGAGGGCGAGGACGGTCCGTTCGTCGCATTCGTTGGTGAAGGCGTAGAAGGTCTTCCCACGGAAGATGAGCCGGATCCCTATTCCCATGTCGGTCCCCGAGAGGACGCGCTCGATCTTCCCGTCCTCCCGCTGGATCGAAAGCGAGTTCGCCTCTTCGTAGAACAGTTCCCCGTACTCCCCTCCCCGGGAGAGCAGCGCGGAAAGGATCGGTTCCAGGCGCATCTTCGATAGCATCAGGCACTCCGGGTCGGCGATCGGCCCCCGTGCCCGCCCGGGCGGGCGCGATGACCGGGCAAGGGCGATTCTTCACCGATTTGTGTATACTAAACCTAACAATTGTACCCGAGGGAGCGGATGAAAGCGAAACTCTTGGCGGCGACCCTGGTGGCCGCTTTCCTGTTTGTCCAGGATGCCGTGGCGTTCCACGGAACCAACGAGGCGGTCAGCGAGCACCTCCAGGGGGAAGCGTATTCCCAGTTTCTCGCCGGCTACCTCCAATACCGGGAGGGGGACCTGGACGCCGCCCTCAAATCGTACCGCAATGCCCTGCGGTACCAGCGGAATGAGCCGGAAATCCTCTTTGAGATCGCGAACGTCCTCGTGAAGAAAGGCAGGCTGTCGGAAGCGAAGGAATACCTGGAGAAGGCTCTGGCCATCGACGAGCACCATGCTCGTTCCCGGTACCTCCTGGCCGGGATCCTGGCGGCGACGGGCGACAAGGAAAAGGCGATTTCCCTGTATTCCCAGGTTATATCCGACGACCCGGATGACGAGGAGGCATATCTCCACCTTTCCATGCTCTATGCCGAGAAAGGGGATTTCACCCGGGCGGAGGGATTCCTCACCACGATCATCGGGAGGAACCCGGAATCGTTCCTCGCCTATTATTACCGGGGCAGGATCCTGGCCGGCCAGAAGAAGTACGATGCCGCGCTTTCCGACTTCGACCGCGCGCTTTCGATCCACCCTGCTTTCGACGCCGCTCTTATCGACTCCGGGGGCGTTCTCGAATTGATGGGGCGCAACACAGAGGCGGAGGAAAGGTACAAGATGGCGCTTGCGGTCAATCCGGGGAATCCGTTCATCCGGGAGCGCCTCGGGAGAGTCCTCATACTGGAAAAGAAGATCGACAAGGCGGTCGACCAGTACGAGGAACTCAAGAAATTCGAGGAGGGGAACCTCGATTTCCGGACGAAGCTCGGGCTCCTCTATCTCGACAGCGAGCGGTACGACGATGCGATCAACGAGTTTCTGTTCGTGCTGGCGGCCAAGCCCGAGAGCAGCCAGGTGCGGTTCTTCCTCGGGACCGCCTACGAGGCGCAGGGACTGTTCCCGGAAGCCGAAAAGGAATTCCGGGCGATCCCGGAGTCGTCCCCGGTATACCGGGAGGCGATGCTCCACGTCGCGATGTACCTCGGCCGCCGGAAGCGGATCGACGAGTCGATCGAGGTGACGCAGACGCTGCGGAAGAAGTTCCCGGACGATGTCCCGCTGATGATCTTCTTGGGGACGCAGCTGGAGGAGGCGAAGCGGTACCGGGAGGCCCTGGACGTTCTCACCGAGGCGGTGCAGAAGGATCCGAAGGACGCATCGGCCCGGTTCTCGATCGGGGTGGTTTACGACAAGCTGGGAGAATTCGACAATGTCGTTTCGTCCATGGAGAAGGCGATCGAGCTCGATCCGCAGAACGCGACGGCCATGAACTACCTCGGGTACTCGTATGCGGACCGGAACATCCGCCTCAAGGAGGCCGAATCCCTGATTCTCCGCGCGCTGGCGATCCGGCCGAACGACGGGTACTTCATCGACAGCCTCGCATGGGTGTATTACCGCAAGGGCGAATACCCGCGTGCGGAGGACGAAGTCCGCCGCGCGCTTTCGTTCATCCCCGACGATCCCGTAATCCTCGAGCACATGGGGGACATCCTGTCCGGGCAGGGGAAGGAGAAAGAGGCGGCCGTCTTCTACGAAGAATCGATCTCCCACGGGCATGAGAAGCCCGAGGAGATAAAGAGCAAACTGCACCGGGTCCAGAAGGCGGGCTCCACGGGGAAGTGACGGCCCCGGTCGCCTCTCCGATGAAGCTCCCCGCGACGAGACGGGGCGGGGCAGCGTTCGTCGCGGCATGCGCCCTGTTCGCGCTGGTCGTCGCTCCGGGTGCCGGTTGCGCACCCTCCCGGCAGCGCCTCGTCGGGCAGGAAGCCAGGACGGCGGCCACGTTTTTCGCTTCCGCCTCGGACGTTTCCTTCCCGCTCCAGGCGTCGTTTTCGGGCATCGCCGAACTCCGCGGGAGCACCGTTCCCTTCGTGGCCGGCCTTTCCTCCCGGACTGCTTCGGACGAGACCCTGGGGTTCTACGACCCCATGGGGCGCGCGGTGATGTTCCTCGAGAACGGCGAAGGAAGGATTTCGGTCACCCGCGGTCCCGCCGCGAGGGAGTTTCCGCCGGACAACATCCGCCCCGTCGATGCGGGACCGGTGTCGCTCGGGCGCATCCTTTCGGGGGGGGCGGGGTATCCCGTATCCGGCGGAGAAACCGGCAGGACAGCAGACGGGGAGTGGGTGTATGCGGGGAGGGGACAGACACTTTTTTCCGATCCGTCGAGGCGACTGCTCTCCCGGGCGGAATATGATATTTCTGGGAAGCGTGTCACCGTGACATACCCCGGGAGGGACACCCCCGGACCCCCCCGCAGGGTGGAGGTGGAGGTCATGGGAAACAGGGTCGTTTTCCAGAGGGATACGGAATGAAGATCGCCCGGATCATCGCCGTCGCGGTAGCCGTCGCCCTGGCGGCGGGGTGCGCGAAGAAGCAGGATGCGGCAGAAACGTCTGCACCCTCTTCCGATGTTGCGCCCGCCTACGGAGACGCCATTGTCGAGGGGAGCATCGGGGATGTCAGCGGCTTTCTCACGGCGGTAACGAGCGACTCGGCATCCCACACGGCGGCGGGCTATGTCTTCAACGGTCTTGTCCGGTACGACAGGAACCTGAAGCTCGAGGGGGAGCTGGCCGAGTCCTGGGAAGTGTCCCCCGATGGCAGGAAGATCACCTTTCACCTCCGGAAAGGGGTTATGTGGCACGACGGCAAGCCGTTCACGTCCGAGGACGTCATGTTCACTTACCGCAGGATGATCGACCCGAACACGCCGACCGCCTACGCGGAAGACTTCAAGCAGGTGACCCGTGCGTCGAACCCGGACCCGTACACGTTCGTCGTCGAGTACGAAAAACCCTTTGCTCCCGCTCTCGCCTCCTGGGGGATGCACATCCTCCCGAAGCACCTGCTCGAAACGTACCCCGACATCTCCCGCAGTCCGCTGAACAAGAAGCCGGTGGGTACCGGCCCGTTCCGGTTCGTCGAATGGAAGACGGGGGGAAAGACGGTCTTCGAGGCGAACCCGGACTACTTCGAGGGGAGGCCGTACCTGTCCCGGGTCATCACCCGCGTGATCCCCGACCCGGCAACCATGTTCCTGGAGCTGAAATCCGGCGGCATCGACATGATGGGGCTCACCCCCCTCCAGTACACGCGGCAGACGAAGACGGAGGAGTTCCACAGGTCGTTCAACAAGTACCGCTACCTCTCCTTCGGGTACACCTATCTGGGGTTCCGGCTCTCCCATCCGCTCTTCTCGGACCGGCGGGTCCGGCAGGCGTTCGCCTATGCGATCAACAAGAAGGAGATCATCGAAGGGGTGCTGTTCGGCCTGGGGGAGGAGGCGACCGGGCCATACAAGCCGGGGACCTGGGCCCACAACCCCGACGTGAAGAGATACCCCCATGACCCGGAGCGAGCGAAGGCCCTCCTCGCCGAGGCGGGATGGAAGATCGAGGGCGGAGAAGGAGTGCTGGAGAAGGGGGGGAGGAAGTTCGCGTTCACGGTTCTGACCAACGCCGGAAACGAGAGCCGGGCGAAGACCGCGGCGATCATCCAGCAGAACCTGGCCGCCGTCGGGATCCGGATGGAGATCCGGACACTGGAGTGGTCGGCGTTCATCAACGAGTTCGTCGACAAGAGAAAGTTCGACGCGGTGATCCTCGGCTGGAGCATATCGCAGGACCCCGACCAGTACGACATCTGGAGCTCGAAGAAGACGGGCCCGAAGGAGCTCAATTTCGTCGGCTTCGCCGATGCCGAGGTGGACCGGCTCCTGGAGGAGGGTCGGCGCACCTTCGACATCGAGAAGCGCAAGAAAGCGTACTTCCGGATACAGGAAATCCTCGCGGAGGAGCAGCCGTACGTCTTCCTCTACTATCCCGACTCCCTTCCGGTGGTCCAGAAGCGCATCCACGGCATCGAACCGGCCCCCGCGGGGATCTCCTACAATTTCATCAAGTGGTACGTGCCGAAGGGGGAGCAGAAGTACACCTCCTTCCAGCCTTAGGGGATCGATGCTCCGGTATATCGTTCGAAGGATGCTGCAAACGATCCCGCTCCTGATCGGGATCAGCCTCATCTCCTTTCTCGTCATCCACGCCGCCCCCGGCGGGCCGGTGGAAATGTCCACCGACCTGAACCCGAAGGCCACGGCGGAATACCGCCAGAGGCTCGTGGAGTATTACGGCCTCGACAAGCCCCTCCACGTCCAGTACGTGCAATGGCTCGGCCGGATGGTGACCCTCGACTTCGGCCAGAGCTTCTCGCGCGACGGGAGACGGGTTTCGGAAAAGATCGCGGAGCGGATTCCTGTGACGCTTGGCATCAACGTGCTGTCCCTGGGGCTTATCATCCTCGTCGCCGTGCCGGTGGGGATCTATTCGGCCGTCCGGAAGGATTCCTGGTTCGACAGGATCTCCACGGTGACGGTGTTTACGGGGTATGCGGTACCCGCCTTCTGGCTGGCGCTGCTTCTCATGATTCTCTTCGGCGTCCATCTCGGGTGGCTCCCCATCTCGGGGCTCGTTTCCCTGGAGCATGATTCGTTGTCCTTCGCGGGAAAGGTGTGGGACCGCGCGAGGCACCTCGTGCTTCCGGTCTTCGTGTCGGCGTTCACCGGGCTGGCGGGCTTTTCCCGCTACATGCGGTCGAACATGCTGGAGGTGATCCGGCAGGACTACATCGCCTCGGCGAAGGCGAAAGGGCTCCCCGAGCGGAAGGTCGTTTTCCGGCATGCGCTGCGCAACGCCCTTCTTCCCGTGATCACGATTCTGGGCCTCTCGGTGCCCGGCCTTCTCGGGGGATCGGTCATCTTCGAGTCGATCTTCGCCATACCGGGGCTCGGACAGCTCTTTTTCCAGGGGGTGATGGCGCGCGACTACCCGCTGGTCATGGGATCGCTTGTGATCGGCGCATTTCTGACCCTCCTCGGGAACCTGCTGGCCGACGTCGGGTATGCGCTGGCCGATCCGCGGATCAAGACGGAGTGACGGGATGATGGCGGAATCGACCTCCATGTTTCGCGATTTCCTTCGGCGGCTCGCGAAAAACCGGCTGGCCGTGGCGGGGGGGGCCGTCGTTTTCTTCCTCTTCCTCGTGG